>Ga0209314_10000053_pt1 | contig 45830 bp, 46 predicted proteins | sample I19B2metaG_FD_184146 | JGI IMG/M metagenome (GOLD analysis project Ga0209314, IMG submission 184146) | Lake sediment bacterial and archeal communities from Gulf of Boni, Indonesia to study Microbial Dark Matter (Phase II) - ​I19B2 metaG... | ecosystem: Environmental > Aquatic > Freshwater >... | reverse complement strand
TTCACCTTCAGCCTTCTTCGGCACCCAAGGAAGTATGAGGTTAATGGTCCCGGTTGCCAAAGCCCTCTTCGCAGCCCTTACAACAGGTCCATCAATGGTATCACAATGTGGTGGCATAACTTCACCTCCAATGAAAGACTTCAAACTGATTCTTAATAAAACTTGCGAGTACTCAGTACACGATGTGATTCATCGAAGGAGCATATGTGTCGAACTAGGTGGGTTCAACGCTGATCATTAACTCTCTTTGAGGCAGGTAGCGGGTGCTTAAAAAACGAAATAGATACATCGCAGAACCTCGGATGAGAAATTATATATGGTATAGGCGTTCGATTGAAGTCTGTAGGAATCGGGTTGAAAGCTACGGTCTCTATCCGTGAAATTCTACCTAACGAGGAGAAAGAGGTTAGAGAGCTTTATCAAAAGAGTCTAGGTCCAATCGACGAGTTATTCTTCCTTTTAGCTTTCAAAGACGCCCTCAAATGCAGGCGTGAGCAACGAGGCACGAACTTAGTAGCTTTATTGGATGGTAGGGTTGTTGGAAGCGTCTCTCTAAGAATCGTAATTATCGAGGAGAAAAAGGTCGGCCTCATCGACGCCATAGTCACGGATAAGGACCTCCGCGGAAAGGGCATCGGGAAATCCCTCTTAGACTCCGCACTTGCATGGTTTAGTGAAAGGGGATGTGAAGCCTTCTACGCCACTGCTGACAGGTATAACTCTCCATCTTGGAACATGTTCATCCACAGGGGCTTTACACCCTACGGATTACGGTCGCAGTTAAAGGACTTCGGCGTGAACTTCATCCGTTTATGGTTTACGGAATTCTACATCGTTGGGGCGGGCACATTTTTCCTGAAAAAGGAGGGTGTGGAGATGAAGGTGGAGATGGAGAACGTGAAAGAGGGTGGAGAAGCTTGGTATTATCTCGCTGCTTGGCTCGGTTCAGCCCTATTATGGTGCGCGCCTATCCGGATACTTACTATGGGATTAGACGTCTTCCTCCCCATTGTTCCATCACTCTTCGCAGCTGTAGGTCTAAGTGTCTTCGTACACGAGTTCGGACATAAGCTCGCTGCAAGACGTTTTGGTTTGGAAACCACCTTCAAGGTTTGGGACTCTGGGTTACTCTTCAGTTTTTTACTAACTTTGTTTTTTGCCGGTTTCTACCCAGCCTACGGCTCAACCTACATCAAGCGGGTGGACTGGCGTTATAACCCTGGATCTAAGGAGATAGGGTGGACCTACGCTGCAGGTCCAATGCTGAGCCTTTCCCTCGCGTACACGCTCTGGGCCTTTCAGATGGTCGGCGGAAACGGCTTGTTCAGTATGCTGATATTGATAGGGTATCAGACAAGCCTCATTCTAACCATCTTCAACCTCCTACCAATTAAGGCTTCAGGGGGATTCGCATGGGACGGTAGAAAAATATACACTTGGAACAAAACTGTTTGGTCGCTACTGGTGGTAGGATGCGCGCTGCTGATACTGAGCAACATACTTTTATAACCTTCCAGTGAAGAACACGACGTTTACCGGGTGGGAGATGTTGAATGATGACGCCTAGGGAAAGATGGTATAAAGTATCGTCGCATCCTCCTCAGTGGCCGGATCGGGTCTGCAAGGAATTCATCGGAGGAACTGGTTCAACCTCACCTTTAGACCAAGAACCATACGGGTTGAAAGCCATAGCTGAACACGTGGGTGTCCCCGACTATGCAGACCCCAACCCAGACGTGATATGGGGCTACACATACGTTGATGAACGTATATTGAGGAAATTCAACTGCGACTTCAGGTATATCCCATCCCAGTCTTTTGGTATACTCGGCGATCCAGAGAACTGGAACCGACTTCCTAATGGATATCTTCAGACGGGCTTCGGCGTGCTATGGAAACCCGCTTACGGCATAAGTAGGCAGGGTGTTCAGCGTATGATGTTGGCGCCTGAGAGTGAACAACCCGCATCGAAGTTGAGGACGTTAAAAGACTTAGAAGAATACCCTTACTGGCCTCAAACCGAAAAAAGTGTGTTACGAGAGGTTTTGGAGGAGAAGGCGGTTGAAGCAGGCAAGGTTGCGAAGAGACTGCATGTAGGAACGGACTACGCGATAACAGGCGGCGTGGTAGGATACACGGCTGAACAGCATTATCGTATCCGCGGTTTTAGCCAATGGCTTATGGATATGAAGAAGAACCCGGAGTTTTACCATGCCTTCGCGGGTAGAATGTGGCAGACCAGCGAGGATCTGGCGCATATATACCTGAACCAGGTTGGGGATTACATCGACAGAGTCAACATGACTCCTGGAGACTTAGGCACTCAGCGTGGACCCATGATCTCGCTAGAGGACCTCCGAGAGTTCGTCATACCCTATGTTAAGAAGGGCTTCGCACTGATACGTAAGTACACGAGTGCGCGGACGTACGCTCACGCCTGTGGCTCAATGCACCTATACATAAAAGACCTAGCTGAGGCTGGGTTGGATACGATAGGGCAACAGATCACGCCATACACATTCCACATGGAACCTGAGAGGCTTCATCGAGATTACGGAGACATCATGACCTTCTGGGGAGGCATTGATACACAAGTAGTTCTGATCCGTTATCCACCAGATCAGATTAGAGAATGGGTTAAAAGGGTTCTATACGGGTTAGCACCGGGGCATGTCGTAGCATCAAACCACGCCATACAAGGCGACGTACCACCTGAAAACATATGGATTGCCAACGAGGCTATAGAGGAATTCAGCAAACTGATCTACGGGAACGCGTAGAACACCTTATCTACAATCCTTTCAATACCCGATCCTTCTTCCCCATAATTATTCAAAAATGTTTATGTACATTTTTTCTTAGAGTTTATAGCCTTCGACTTGGACGCTCGTTATCTTCCCTCTTATTTTTTCAGAAACATCTATGTCATAGGTGGATTCAGAAACTATCATAACGTCTCGGAAACCCGCCTTTGCTATACTTCTTAAGTACTTGCTTTTCTCAAGCGCACCTGCTATGCAGCCAGCCCACGCTTCAAAGCTTTTCCTAACTTCCTCTGGCAATTCTCCTTCAGTAACTAGGTCAGAGATCATAATCCTCCCACCGGGTTTTAATACTCTGTACACTTCTCGAAACACTCTTGGTTTATCAGGAGACAAGTTGATAACACAGTTGCTGATTACAACATCAACGGATGCGTCTTCAATCGGTAGATTCTCTATCTCGCCCAGCCTGAACTCAACGTTTCCGTAGCCATATTCAGAAGCAGTATCCATAGCTCTTTTAACCATTTCACCTGTCATGTCAACCCCGATTACCTTTCCCTTAAGCCCAACTTTTTTAGCGGCCAAGAATACATCGATTCCACCACCAGAACCTAGATCTAACACGGTTTCACCAACCTTCAGACTGGCTAATGCAACAGGGTTTCCACAGCCTAAGCCCATGTTTGAGATATCTGGGACGCTTCTCAAATCCTCCTCAGAGTAGCCTATCTGAAAGGCTACGTCTCTGGTTGAAGGTCCACAGCTGCATGATGGACAGCAAGTTTTTCCAGTTTTCGCTATTTCACCGTATCTTTTTTTCACATGCTTCTTGACATCGCCTTCCACTTATTTTACCTCCTAACTCATCGGGTTTCCTGTATGATTTACCACGGAAATCATACGTTTTTTTATTAACCTCTGCTCCTATTTAACTCTTCAACGTGTCTACGAAATCATTAAGGAATTTTTCATAGTTTATCTGAACGCAGTGGGTTAGGTTCGGTGGACACCTGGGAACTCTGCGTAGATCTGCCTGGGTCTTTCCGAGAGTTATCCTGCCCTCAGTCTCCACATCAACGTATATACGTTCACACTCAGTTATCAGCTCTTCATCTAACGCTATTCCGACGGTCAGCGGATCGTGTAGATGACCTTCTTGCCCGTTTTTCCCACAGGATTCGGTGTAAAATCGCGCGATTCTTACAATGAACGCTCCAATTCTTGGATTAGCATCTTCAATTGCTCTCAGATGACTGGGAGTCAAGATGTTCCGATGGTTCATGGTTACATCCAGACTGACGAGAGTTATAGGTAGACCGGAATTGAACACGGTCTTCGCAGCCTCGGGGTCAGCGTAAATGTTGTACTCCGATGCCATCGTGACGTTTCCAGGAACCCTGATGGCTCCTCCCATGATTATCACCTTCCGTAAATGGGACCTGATACTCGGCTCCTTTAAGACGACCATAGCTAAATTTGTTAGAGGACCGAGTGTAACCAATTCAACATCTCCCTTGTTGGCCATGATACTGGAAATAATTTGGTCAGATGCGTGAACCGGCTCCGGTTTTAAGCTGGCTTCTGGTAAGTTTGTGTCTCCGAGGCCGTCTTTTCCATGGAATGCTTCAGCATGCATATGCTCTCTATAAAGGGGTTTCGTAGCGCCCTTCGCAACGGGGACTTTACCCCGTTCCACCATCTCCACAACGTTCAAAGCGTTCTTAGCCGCTTTATCAACCGTCACATTGCCCGCTACAGTAGTTATTCCTAGTAGCGTTGTGTGAGGTGACTTAAGCGCATATAGCATAGCTAACGCGTCATCTATGCCAGGGTCACAGTCTAAAATTACCTTTGGCAAGGCTTTCACTCTAAACCCTGTTTTTCAGCGATTCGATCCGACCAGATTTCTGGAAAAGTTAATCCTTGATGTGTACAAACTTGCTACCCACAACCACTACCTTATGCACTATGCGCTCATCCCCTTTCTGTTCACCCGTGACGATCTCAGGGACGGTGCTAGCTGAGATTTCTATATAGTTAGTTGCAACGCCTGCATTGAGCTTTCGACAGAGAATTTCCTGTACCTGGAAGACACCCGCAGAGTTTGTCATCTTAACATTGATTTTAACGGGTTTCTCATCTCCCTCAGATATATTCACCTCACCTATAGAAAAGGCTGACACGGAGTGAATGTTGATGCTCTCCGGGTCATAAGGTAACCTACTTCTACCCTTCGTTATATCAGTACCATCGGCAATCTTTAGAATGCTGGCCTCAAGTGTATATGATTGGATTTGTTCCATGTGCGTGGAGATGCAATGGAGAATACTACCCCTGATCTGAGCCACTCTCATAGCGTCGTCGTATATCTTGGGTAGGAGTTTGTCGAGGATTGGGATCGCGAGTATCACGCTGTTCTCGTTATGTTTCTCCCTGTTAATCTGGTTACCTATATCATGTAACAAGGCAGATGCCAAAACTATTAAATACGCATCGTCTATGTCGCCGATACCATCGGAAACCGTGTCTACATCAACACCCCTTTTTACTAGGATATCAAGGATTTTAAGGGCGTTTGCTGCAACGACTTTTGCATGCGTGTCACCATGAGCATTATAATGCATCTTAGCGACAGCGATATAATCTGACATCTCCCATAAACCGCGGATAAACGGGTCACCGTTTAACGTTTCCCACACTTTTTTAGCCTTTGAATATTGATCGATTATTTCCTCGATATATCTCTCAGCACGCGTCGTCAACTCCTCCTCCAACGGCGATATTTCCCTTTTCATTCAACCACCTCAAAATTGCTATGATTTCAGGGGATTACCTCCCCTATTATCCTCCAACGTTCTAGGCTCGTAATCCTTCATCATATCGAGTATTTTGCTCATCTTATCCATTTGATACCAAGTATAACAATACCTTTTTAAGGTAAAAAGATTGTGGGTTGATAGAAATTAAAAAGTTTCTAACCCTTTGTTTCATGATAGACATAATAGAAGACATCACATCATATTCACCGAAGAACCATGATTAGCTTATATTCGGACAGTTTGGGGGGTAGGTTAAAAACCTAGGTTAAATTCCCGGAATTTTCTGAACACGTTAATCTTTTGGAAACTAAGTAGATTTATTTATGCACCTGTAGTATAACCAGGCTAAACTAGGTAAGAACCGAAAACATCCTCTGAAATTTCTATCTTTTTGTTCTAAATTCCGAACAGCATGTTCTAATATCTAGTCTTAAGAATACCCTAGGGTTTAGATAGTAACGTGATCGAATTGGGTTCACCAAGTAGAGTAAGAGAGTGGTTATTGAGATTTGTAGGATACTTAATTCCACTTGTTCAATCACTCCCACCTCTGGGTGTTTGGACAGGTTTAATGACCCTTCCGTTCGCTGCTTATCTGATTATGGTGTTCACAAATCTTCCAGTAAGCCTTACAACAGCGTTATCTGAATTCTTTACACCCTTCCTCGTTATAGAGAAAGCATTTCTTATCATCGGCCTCATAATTCTTGTTTACTCAATAGTCCACCTAAAGATGAAGAAAAAGGGAGGATTGGTCACCTCAGGTCCTTATAGGTTAGTTAGACATCCTCAGTACTTTGGGATAATTCTCTCAACCCTCGGTTTAACGAGTTGGAGTGTTTGGATCTTAAACAACACATTCGGTATCGGATTTCTAAATTCATCGCAGACTATAAGTGTGTGGTTCATCGAACTGTTAGCCTATATTATCCTAGCGTACATAGAAGAGCTATTTCTGTTAAAGAATTTTGGGGAAGCTTATGAAAACTACACACATAAGGTACCTTTCTTCGTACCCTTTTTCAAAACAAATCGGAAATTTTTAAATGTTTTACTTTCTATCTTTCTTCCATCCATTATTCTACTCATTCTACTCAACATCCAGACTGTCTAGGATTGAAGCCGTTCAATTATCACCCGTAGTCAATCTTGAAATGATCAATAGCATTTATAACCAGTGCATGCGCCTACTATGCATCAATAACCACTGGTTGGTTTCGTTAAAAGGGAAAAGATGGCAAGCTCGGAGGCGAACTTAAAGGATCTATATCATCTACAAGGTTTATCCTCGGCACAACGCTTTTTTATTTGGTTCTGCGAATTGGCTAGTATACGCTGTTAGACATTAAGCCTCCCAGAGGCGTGCAGTGAATGGTGCGGGGGGTGGGATTCGAACCCACGTACCCCTTCGGGACGGGATCTTGAGCCCCGCGCATCTGGCCTATTACACGTGTATAGTTTGACCTGGCTCTGCTACCCCCGCGCACCTTCAGAAAACAGACTTCTCCTTTCTATTAATCTTTTCCAATCTGGAAAGCTAATAATACGTTAAAAACCTGACCAAGTCTTTATGCCTTAATATACCCTTTTACCCAACTTCCACGAGACACATATGCGGTAGGAAGTGGGGTATCATTCTCGCTCTGTGACAGCATGTATTCTTCAAAACCCGTTATTCCCGTTATTTAATGTGACAAACTGTTCTAAAAAGTAGATCTAAATAGGAAAGAGGCTTACCTATATGTGTCCGTCATAGGTGTCAGCTTGATGACAGTGGAAGTACTTAAACCTGATGTGGTTCCTCCTTACCCTTCAACCTCGTTTCTCACATTCATCATCATAGGAGGTCTCATAGTACTCGGCATCCTCTTCGCGTTAGGTCTCCTTTTACTACTACGGATTATATCGGTGTCACGGGTCACGGTGGGAGCGGTTACAGTAACCATCGCTTCAATGGTTCTTTTAAGCGGGTTATGGTGCGCCGCCTTATCTCCAACCCGGACAGAGTACAAATACGATACAGTGGTTAACTCAAACCCCCTCATAGGCAGTCAAGGGACTTGGGTGGCTTCCATTAACTTAGGGCAAGGCGACACCATGAGTGGAAGTATTGGAGCCGGTCAGCCGTTGCCCGGGCTCCTAGAGCCTCTGCCCGAGAAGGCGCCACCCATAGACCAAGAACTGAAAATCGTTACTATACAAAGCTTCTTCAGCGTATCCATCAACGACCCTACCGGAGCAGTAGTCTGGTCAGTGGAGAATGTCACATACGCTACGTTCAACATTAAGGCTCCCAAGTCGGGAGTGTACACGTCGAAAATACACAACCCCCAGTCTTACAGATTAACGGTTTACATTACTGTCTCAAGAGTCAGTGAAACGGTATATCGCCCGTTACAGCCCCTAGGGGAGTGGCTGAGCCTCGTCTCACTCCCAGTCATAGGGTTGGGAGTATGGGCTGCACGTTACAAGCCTAAGCAAGAGGTTTCATAATGCCTCTACCCCGCAAACACTCCTCTTTAAATGAGCCTTCTGCCGAGAAAGAAGAACTTCAGAGAGTGCTTTTTTAGCAGTATAAAGCATTGTTTAAAAGTCATGGTGAAAAAAGACTTCATTTGCGATGGTACCACGGTTTCAAGTTTACATTCTGTTCAGAGCATTAGTTGTTTTTAATGGCCTATTGAAGAGAGCTCCCTGTGGGTTAAGACTATGTGAGTGTTGAGGTCTCCACCTCACCCTCTACCTTTGTTTCAAAATCGTCGATTTTCGCAGCTATTTCACCGTCTGCTGTAATCTCCTTCCGCTCTCTGAGGAGTTGCCTTGCGAGGAGCCAGAACACGCTTGCCAAGGCTTTCCTGCCTTTGTTGTTAGCTGGTATTACAAGGTCTACTTTTGAGATGATGTTGTCTGTGTCGCAGAGGGCTACCACGGGTATGCCTATGGCGGAGGCTTCTATAACCGCTTGCTCATCAGCCTTTGGGTCCGTTACCACGACGACTTTAGGCTCCATGTACGTTGGGAGAAGGGGGTTCGTGAATAACCCAGGCATAAACCTACCGATGAGGGGTGTTGTCCCCGCTACCTCGCAGAACTTCTGCACCGGGGTCTTCCCGTAGAGCCGCGCTGAAACCACAACTACCTCCTTTGGGTTGAACTGGGCTAGGAAAACCGCCGCGGTTTTAATCTTCTCATTGATCTTTGACACATCGAGGATGAAAAGTCCATCTGGTCTAACCCTGTAAACGTAGGGTTCCATATCTGTTGTCTTAACCCTAGTCCCGATCTGTATGCCTGTGGCGAGGAGGCTTTCCAAGGGTAGAAGTAATCCCTCCTCCTTCACCTCAGCTTCCTTATGCTCCTCAACATCCGCAGCCTCCCCGGACTCTGTGGACTCAACTTTCTCCATGTTTTCCCCTCACTGCTAGATATTAAGCTGAGCCATTCCAGCTCTTGTCTTAAGATACTCTTCAACCCTGATGAACTCGTTAACCTTAGCCACCCTTTCGCCTCCGAGAACACCCAGCTTCACAAGGGGGCATTGGAAAGCTATGGCTAAGTGCGCTAGATGAACGTCCACCGTCTCCCCGGACCTATGGGAAAAAACTGGGACGTAACCGTTTGTCCTAGCCAGCCTTACGGCTTCGTAGGCATCTGTTACTGTGCCAATCTGGTTGGGCTTTATGATTACCGCGTTGCCAGCCTTCAAACCGATGCCACGGGTTAATCTCGCCTTATTCGTGACGAAGAGGTCGTCTCCGCATATGAGGCATCTCCCAGCCTTCCGCGTTAATTCATGGAACCCTTCAAAGTCCTCCTCCTGCAGCGCGTCTTCAACGTAGAAAAGCCTATGGGACTTAATCTTGTCTAGGATGTAGTCAACCTGTTCACCAGTATCCTTTGACTGTCCATGCCTGTAAACGTATTTACCCTTCTTCTCATCCCAGAGTGATGAAGCGGCTACGTCGAGGCCGATGTTTACCTTCACACCGGTTTTTTCAGTAACCTTCTCAGCCGCTTTCGCAACGAATTCAAGGGCCTTCTCATTGTCTATAGCTGGAGCCCAAGCTCCCTCATCGCCTTTACCTCCGAAGAAGGGCACCCCCGCGTCTTCTAAGAGTCCGCGTAGTGTTCTATGCACGTTAACGTTAACCTCAGCCGCGGCTTTGAAGGATTCGGCTCCTAGGGGGCATACGAGGAACTCCTGGATATCCGGGCATCCAGTACCCGCGTGTTTACCGCCTCCGAGGACGTTACCGAGAGGGTATGGAAGCTCACTGACGAGGCATCCGGCTAAGTGTTGGAACAGTGGGAGTCCAAGGGATGCGGCTGCGGCTTCGGCGACGGCTAGGGATATAGCGTAGGCGGTGTTCCCGCCCAAGTTACTGAAGTTCTCCGTCCCATCCAATTCCCTCAGCAGCCTGTCCATGTTCTCTTGCTCACTTGAATCTAATCCAATAAGCTCTGGGGCCACGTTTCCCCTAACCTTCTTTAAGGCTTCCTCTACGCTGCCCACAGGGTAAGCCAAGGCTTCGAAGCGTCCTTTACTGGCCCCTGAGGGAGCTGAGGCTACGCCGAAGCCTTCAACGGTGACAACCTCAACCTCAACCGTTGGCTGTCCACGGCTGTCTAGGATAACTCTACAACGGACTTCCTCTATAGTGGTCGGTAGGCTCATCTAATCCCTCCTGAAAACATCTAACCCCTCTCCCCCTTAACATTGTAGTACTTCAAAACCTCGTCGAAGATGTTAACATGCGATAGGAGCATAGACCGGCAGCAGTACCTTTTCACTCCGAGTTCGTTAAGGACCATGCCGGGGTCCTGTCCCTCCTTAACTCTCTTCGTAAACTCATCCCATTTATCGCCGATAACTGCTCCGCATGTGAAGCAGCGTACAGGGACAACACCCAACCCAAGCACCTCGCATTCTAAGAATAATGCTTCCCCAGCGCTCCCAGGTTATCCATGTTCTTCACCTATAGCTTTTCTGTCTCCTCGTCCGCGCTCCTGGACCTCCGAATTTCTTAGCTTCCTTCATCCTCGGGTCGCCTGAAAGCATGGTTCTGTCATAGTCTCTTAAAGTCTTCTTAAGGGCTGGGCTTTTAGACCACTTGACTAATGCCCTAGCGATGGCTGTTTTAACGGCGTCAGCTTGACCCATGAAGCCGCCGCCCCGCACGCTCACGGCGATGTCAACCTTATCCCTAACCTCCTTCCCAGCTGTGACGAGGGGCTCCATCATTACAAGCCTAGCCACCTCAGGTTGAATAAGCTCTAAGGGGATGTTGTTAATCCTCACGGCGCCAGTTCCATCGATGAGCCTAGCCCTCGCGACCGCCGTCTTCCTCTTACCACTTTCAAGTATCAGCCTCTTCTGTACGGGCATTACGCGTTACCACCTGTTTTCCAATCGAGTTCCTTCATAACTTCGCCTACCGTAACTGAGCGTGTCCTAAGCTTCCCAGCGTTGGCTTCAGGGATGGATTTTAAAACAACATCTCGTAACTCTTCTGGAAAACCTGTGTAAACCCTTAACCTCCCGTAGGCTTCCTTGCCTTTAGGCTGCCTCCATGGAAGCATCCCCCGAATCGTTCTCTTAACAACGGTGTCAGGTCTCTTCGGGTGAATCGGACCCTTCCTATGGGAACCAACGCTTAGAAACTCCTTCCTGGATCCCACTACGAAGTCCTTCCTCCCCGAGATGACTGCCTGCTCCGCGTTAACTATGGTAACCTTCTCGCCTATCAAAAGTTTTTTCGCCACTATACTCGCCATTCTTCCAAGGATGAGGTTTGAGGCGTCTATGACCTGACTCTCCGGTTTAGCAACCATCTTCCTCACCCGATGAGTTTAACCTTCAATCCCCTAGGGTTTTTCTCGACCAAAGTTGCGATGGATATGCATTGTCCTCCAGAAGCCTCAATCCTCTTCTTAGCCTCCCTCGTAAACCCTAAGGCGGCGACGTTAACCTTATGGTCTAAAGCCCCAGCGCCGAGCACCTTCCCCGGGACGACGACGGTATCTCCTTTCTCTGTGTAGCGGTTGATCCTTGAGAGGTTAACCCTGGCCCTAGCCTTTTTAGGGGCTTCAAGCCTCTTAGCTACGTTTTTCCAAAGCCGGGAACGGCTTGTCTTAACGGTCTTCCCTAAAACCCTTAAAGTCTTAACCAGCACCGGGTTCTTCTTTCTCCGCTTCATATTCTCCACCAGCAGCTGTCTTTAGGCTGCTTATAAAAGTCTCAGCCTTTACCTCTAATATCTTCGTCGCCTCGGTTACAACCCTTCTATTAGGGAGCCCACCTACAGACTCTAGTTGAAAAATGAAGGAAGACTTGTCATAGGAGATTCCTATAGCGTCTATGGGACATGCTTTCTCACAGTCTCTACAGAGGTTGCATTCTAGTAGATTTACCACCTTCAACTCATTCCCTTCTAGGGAAAATACCTTCTTAGGGCAGGCTTCAACGCATTTCCCGCAGAGGTCGCATTTCTTCCGGCTTATCTGTATCCGCGGCATGAACTTGTAGGCGCAGACGCTTACGGGTTGCCACTTCGCGTGAACCTGTCCGGTTCCCAGCCTCGCATAGGCTTCAAGCCTAATCCTCTGCCCTGGCGCCAACTTCGTTACAAGAATTTTATCGCTTATAGGGTGAATCATGGGGTTTGAAGCGTCAGGGGTTAGATCCCCTGAATACACGTTTTTTAACTCCTCCTTAGCTTCAGCTTCCAGCGTTAAGGTAACCCTGCATTTCCCACATCCAAGCTCGCTTTGACACGTACATTCTTCAGGAAGCACGTACGTGTCCAGGTCTGTGACGAGGGGGATTAAGCCGAGTCTATGGGTTAAAACCTCGTCGTACATAGCCGAAGTATTCTCTATAATCACAACGTCGTCTATAATCATCGTTGGGACTTCAGCGATCATGGTCCTCCTTAAGGCGTTCGCTAAGGGAACCGAGATGTCCTTAACTAAAAAGCTTAAAGTATTGGCGTCTTCGTTAAGGACTTTGATCTCCAAGCCTTACCCTCTGATAGTTTGAACCAGCTTCCACGTGGCTATTAAACCTTTTCTCAAAGGGAAGCCAAACCGGGAAATTTTCAACGATGCATATAGACCTCAATTGAAGCTTCCTGTACTGACAGCTGGAGACTTGAGTGATAAGTTAAGGTTTGCCTTCCATGAATTTTCTGCGAAGCCGCTTCACTGTACCTGAAACTCCGAGCACCTGCGGTATGACGGGTTTACCAGCCACTGTCCTCACAGCCGCTAATGTTGAACGCATCTGCGGCATGAAGTCATGGTTACAGGTTAGGATGCCCTCGCCTTGGACGCTGTGAAACTCTAAAAGGCGTAAACCCGAACGGCTTAACCCATACTCCCCATAGAGCTTCAGGAGCATTCCCTGAACCGTCTTTAGTAAATCCTCACCGCTGAAGCTGGTTTCACTTATGACTTGAATCGCGAGATACCTTCGCTTAGGATGCTTAGGTTTTATCACCTTCCTCCCTCCCTAAAACCCTTACACCTGGCATGATGTAGCCTGGATGCCTCCTCGATCTTACGGTTTTCCATAAAGCCTCAGGGTTTTCTGAAACGGTTTTTAAAGCGTCGCTGAACCGTAAACCAGCCATAGTGAGTATGTAAGCCATATCAATAGGCGCCCTTAAATCATACATATCCACGGCTCCGCTTGAAAGGATGACTGGAACCTTGAACCTTAAGGCGAAGCGGAGCTCCCTCGAAACATGGGATAGGTGATAAGCCCGTTCAGGTCCTTCCTTTGATGTCAAAGGTCTAAGGTTTACCTCGAATACCTTCCCGGCGTCAGCCATAAGCTTGAAATCGGCTTCACCAACACCTGTAAATCTGCTCCGCATGTTGATGAATACCACATCAACTCCGCTTCTTAAAGATGCGCGGAGGTCGTGCTTAGATTCACAAGCCGCGGCTAACAAGTCGTAATCATGGCGGGCTCTTATAACCTCGATTTGGAAATGTTTACCCTCATAAGGCTTCAAATCTATCCGTCTGATGTATCCTAACCCACTTTTGCGAAGGTGGTCTGTGATCCCGGCTACCTCATCTTCCACCGTGGGAGCTTGAACCGTGAAGCCTATGGTTTGGAAGCCTAAATGCTTTAAGGTTGAGGTTACAGCCTCAACGTTCAACTTGGATAGAAGAATGTGTAGGTCTGCGTAGAATCGCTTCACTGGATAAGCCCCACTTCGCTGCAGAAAGCCTTTACTCTGTCAACCACTTCCCTCACATCGTAGGGTTTAAGGTTGAACCTCACATGTGCACAAATGGCTTCCGAGGGTTCCAACCTTAGTCTTCCAAGATAGGCTTCCTGTTTATCAAACCTTAGGTAGAAAGACCCCCCTTCTCCGATGTGGCTTTGAAGGTTTCTTAAAAGTTCTTCCTTATCTTCTTGGCTTAGCCTCTCAGCGACTTCCCTTATGAACCCCTCCGTTAACTCAGGCTCCTTAATGTCAAGGGATGCAACTGTAATGGGGTTACCGAAACGACCCCTTAACCTACGATACACGGGAACGAGTTTTTTCCTATAAGCCAGGGGCATCACGTTCTTGAGGGCTTGCACAACCTTATCAACATCCTCAGTCGCATGGATGTAGGTTTCAAGTTGAACACGTGCTACAATGCCCCGCTTCATCTACAACATCCTTCTCCATAGTTTTCGACAGCCAGCCTTAAATGTGTTGACGATGAGCCTCGTCAAGGGCTCCTCAAACATAGTCTCAATCAACCCTACGAAACGCTTTTCAGCTCAGGATAACTATAGTATATCTGGCTGGGAGCATGGTCACAGCCACCGTTTTGATCTGTTGTGAGCCTGGGAAGCATCCAGTAGTTTTGGAGGGTGTGAAGAAGGTCGGGGGTTTGAAGAAGGCTTTCCCCGTTCTAGGTCGATGGGATATCGTGGCTCAGGTCGAGGCTAAGGACTTGAAGGCGCTTGCTCAGACCTCATTAAGACTAGCTCGGAAACCGGGAACCAGGGCTGTTGAAACCTTGGTAGAGTTTGAGGAGTAGGAGGGGAACCATGTGAACGCCTGTGTTCTAACGCGGATTAAAGGTGGTCGGGCTCGGCGGGTTTTGGAGAGCGTGAGGAAAATCGACGGTGTGAGGAGGGCAGTTTTCGTCTGGGGGCGTTACGACCTTGTTGCCTTCATCGAGGCCCCATTAGCGGCAAACATTGCCAGTGTTGCCGCTAGGATTAACGCGGTACCTGGGATAAAAAGTACTGAAACCCTGATTGAACTCGCACCCTAATCCCCTCTTTTTTCCGTTGGGAACCTTACCTTAAGACGATAAAGGAACTACGCAGCATATATGCCGATTAGAGTCAACCCCGTATTTAATTACTGGTTTAGTGAAAACATAGAGGACATTGGGTTGGGTGGCTTGTTGGTGAAGAGAAGGGTTTCACCCCTCGTTATGTCACCTTCGAAGAAGAGGTTTAAAGCTGGGAAGGGTTTCAGCCTTCACGAAATACATGATGCTGGGTTATCGGTTTCCAGAGCTAGGCGTATAGGGATACCTGTCGATAGTAGACGCAAGTCGAAGTGGGCTGAGAACGTGAAGATACTCCAGGAACTGTACATCCGTATCTTGGAGAAGGAGGGACGAAGTCAAAGGCAACCCTAAAACCTCAAAGCTTTAGGGTTGACCAAGTTACTTTCCCTAAACCCTCAGGAAGCTTATGGTTTCCAAGTGTATCCCCGCTGTTTCAAGACCCGTGTTAAGTAGTGGAGGTAGTTCTTGTATGTTACGTCTGGTGGGATGTGGTGGTCTGGTGAGATGATGTAGCCTCCTCCGGGGAGAAGTGCCGCTAGCTTTCTTTCAAGTTCTCGGTCTATGGCTTCTGAGCCTTGTCTTAAAGCCCATAGACTGATGTTCCCCATGAGGACTACCCTATCCCCGTATTTTTCCCGGATTGCCGGCGCATCCACACCCGCTTGGGTTTCAAGGGGCACCAACCCGTTGACTCCGCCTTCAAGCCAGTAGGGTATTAAAGCCTCGATGTTTCCATCAGAGTCCACTATGGCAACGTCAACGCCGCGCTTCTTGAAGGCGTTGGTTACACGTTTGTAGTAGGGCACCATAAGTTCTTTGAAGACGCGCGGTGAAATCATTGGGCCAACCTTGTAAGCCAGGTCCTCCCATATACCTAGGTAGTCCACTTGAAGCTCTAGGGCTGGTTTCGCCAACTCCACAACGAAGTTTGACCAGTAGTCGAAAATGTGGCGGACAAGCCAAGGCTCCTTTAGGAAGGCTAGGAGGGCACCCTCTAAACCCATAAGCCAACGAAGGAGGGCGAAGAAGCCAACCATACCCCAACCCAGCGGAGCTGAACCCTCATCTAAGGCTTTCCTCGCCCGGGTACCCCAACCGGGCTTAAACCTAGCTTGATCGAATGGGTCGAGCCTAGCCTTCATCGCATCAAAGTCCTCCCTATGCTTAACAGGGAACGCAGTAAATTGGGGAACTGACGTTCCATCACGGCGTACACGCTTAGTTATGCCCCACTCATCACAAACGGTAACCCAGGTGTCGCCTTCCCTTAAAACCAGTCGTGGAAACATGGGACTGAACTCTGTGGGGTAGAAGTAGCTGTTGGAGTTCCACTGCGGCCTCATATCCATCTGAAAAAGAGGGCATAAAGCATCGTAGTCTACGCCCTCTGTTGGGAAAGGGGTTGCCGGGTCGTAGCCTACTCCGCGATAATCCCTTTCAACGCTGCCTGAAACGTACCAGCTACCTACGGTTTCAGGCCAGAACTGTTCAGCGTGAGGCGCCCTATCAGCCTCCTCAAAGTGTATAACCCGTATAAATCTCTCCCTAGAGTTCAACAGCCATCAACTCCAACCTCTTCTATCGAGCCCACACACTTAAAGAACGGCTTAAACACCGTCTTCTCAACTTTAGAAACCTCCACATACACTGTTCATCCTCGAGACTGGAAACGGACCTAAACCTAGTAGCCATCCCTGAATTGACAGTTTCTATAATTTTTCCTAGGAGTGGCTCATGATATGTGCGGGAGGGTCTCTACTATAGTTCATGTTGTCAATCGTCGTTAGGTGAATAACCGTACCGTGGAAGCCTTTGTCCCCCTTCACGTTCTTCAGGCTCCTTGAAAGAGAGAAGGCTTATTATCCGCATACACGAGGGGTAATGGGTAATGATATGGAAATCAAAGGCCTTAAGATCCGCGTTTTGAAACTGGATGATTCATGGAGCAGCGTGCGTATGGGAACGGGTTTTTTACATGTTCCTCGTTAAGGATGGCTTGGCTAACGCTACAATCGTGCTCCCCTTCGAAGCCCGTGAATCAGAAAGACTTGCCGCTGAGCAGCTGCAAAGATATGTTGAACGCGTTTCAGGAGCGAGGTTACCGATAAAAACGAACAGGGACGTGTTACAAGGGAACCTCATCCATGTAGGCTATAATGAATACATAAGAAACCTAGGTATAAACTGCGATAACCTCGCAGCGGAAGGCTTCCTTATAAAGACTTTTGGGAATCACTTAATCCTCCTTGGAAAAGATGACGATGGGACACAGTTTGCCGTCTACCACTTCCTCGAGAAACACTGTGGCATCCGCTGGTTCTTCCCCGGGGAGCTCTGGGAGATCGTTCCAAAGACCGGCTCCATTGAGGTGCCCGAGCTGGGTGAACGTGTGGAACCCCACTTCCTCTTAAGAGACATAGGAACTGGGCCCTCTCCTTATGGGTCTTGGCCTAAGGATCCAGCTATGCAGTTATGGGCGAAGGCGAATAAGTTGGGTGGCAGCGTGAAGTTCGGTTCTGGATGGGGCTTAGACTGGAAGAAGGAGTTCGGGGAAACGCATCCCGAGTACTTTGCCCTAAGAGTCGGCAAACGGGATTTAACCGCTCCCCATCCGCAACTCTGCACCAGCAACCCAGATGTTCTCAGAGTAATTGTTGAGCGTATGCGCAGGTACCTTGACGAGAACAGGGATTTATCCGGCGTATACTGGAGCCCCGAGGATGCCCCAGGGTTCTGCGAATGTCCAAACTGTCAAGCCTTGGATACGGGTGAAACCTATACGCCGAATCGTCCCCCATTCCCAGTTCTCGACCCTTTAAGCGGCACATCCATGACAAATAGGGTTTTCACCTTCGCAAACCAGCTGGCTGAAGCCTTAGAGAAAACTCATGCTGGTAAGCGCGTTGTTACGTTAGCCTACTGGTACTATGTTGAGCCTCCGAGGAAACTGAAGCTGCACAGGAACGTTGTGGTCTGGTACACCATGACGTGTATAGGGCATTGGAACGGTGAGAGGCAAAAGCTGGACTTTGAAAGGTTGAGGCGGTGGGTGAAAGCCGCTGATAACGACCCAGGCAACGTCATGATATACGAATATTATATAAACGCGGCTTGGCCGGATATGTTCCGCCTCATCCCACCTCTCATAGATATATCCATCAAGCGTTTGCACAGGGAAGGTGTGAAGCTCTACTTCACGCAGTGGGTGGACGGCTGGGCAGTAGGCGGGTTAAACTACTACGTAGCAAGTAAACTGCTTTGGGATTCAAGCCTCAACTTGGAGGATGTCCTACAGGACTTTTACGTGAAAGCCTTTGGGAAGGCTGCTAAAGCCGTTGAGAAGTACTTCAGCCTTTTAATAGATGTTTGGAAAGAGGTAACCTTGAAGGGAAACCTCATCCACTCTGAGCGATTACTTGGTCCAAGCCATCTCTACGAACAGCTCCTCACAGTTTTCAAACCAGGCGTCTTAGAGGATTGCAGACGTTACTTGGAGGAGGCCTATGCTTTAGCCGACGATGACCTGGTTAGGGAGAGACTTAACTTCATTAGATGGGGCTTGGAGTACAATAAAGCCACAATGAGGGCTGTGAAAGCCTTAAAAAAGCTTGAGGACCTTGGGCTACCGGAGTTCTACGGCGAGTCCTTCTCGTTTATGCCTTACCCAAGTCCCTGGTTGGAAACAGCTAAGGCAGTTGTGCATAGAAAGGAGATGCTTGTAGCCCATTCGGTTAGGGTGAAGGGCTACCTGCAGGAGGCGCTGGAGGCTGTAGAAGCTCGTTGGAGACTCGTCGAGTCCTTAAAAGGCAAGGGTATCCTAGCCACATACTGGCTCACCGCGGGGAGGATACACCCTCCGCCACCGGAACTGTTGAAGGAGCTTTTAGAAAGCGTGAGGGATGTACCTTAGAGGCTCCATGTCGAGCCTTCTATACCCCAGTTTCAACCTATCTAATGAATCGTTCTATGGTAACTGTCTGCATCGGTTTAATCTTTTTTTCTATGAAGGCTGAGTTGCCGAGTTTTCCCGAACGTAAAGTTTGGCAGGCTTAATTGCACGCTTCCCACCGCTGTTTCAGCGTTTAACGAGCTTCGACTTGCAGTAAAAGGCGCTTCTACCTGGGAGGGACTCCCTCATAGGGGTCTCCATTGACTGATATTCAGCAAACTTCACCCTTAAATCCTCATTTATCTCACTAACCTTTCTTGGTGAAATCTACCTCATAGTCTCAGCGGGATTCAACCAGCAATGTTCCCCAATTCATGTTCTAAAATGTACTCATGATCAACCATAGGATTTACTGTAGCTAGAAGTTGGGTAATCCATGAACAAGGTTAATTCGCTTCAACTATTTTACAACGGTTAGTTTGCCGAATTTCCCAACATTCAGTTGCGTCTCCCCTCTGAACGAGGTGACGTAGCCGTTTTCAACGCGGACAGTATCGCCCTCCGAGACCATGTCGATGTTCTCATTCCAAAGGGTTAGCTTGACAGTACCAGAGCCATCGCTGAGGTCGGCTGTCGCCACACGGCCAGGTTCACCGGTTCTCAGCACCACATTCCTCACTTCGGAAATCTTCGTCAACCTGCCTTCAACGTTGACGCTTCGCATCCCAACGCGGATTTCAGAGATCCTCACCCGATTCGCCTCCACAACCTAGGAAACGTATGATAAAGGTATGTCGATGAATATATTAATATTATGGGTTCCATCAAAGGTTTTCAAACATTCACCTGCAACGCATAGTATCTGAATATTATCTTACCCATCCTAGCAGAGAAACCAATGAAGAACTTGTGGTGCCCCCTTTTTAAAGTTCCGAGTCCTACCCGTTTCAACTTCTTTATAAAAAGTAACTCTTAAATAACTAATTTCCAGCAGATTACTGGGTTTTTTTAAGCTGCATCTTTACTTCAACTGCTACATCAAATCCTTTATACCATTTCATTATCTCTCCAGCTCCGTATTTGGTTTTGAATTTATCCACAACTTCCTCCACAGGCTTCGGCTCCGTTAAAAGTTTAACCGAAGCTTGGATGGACTTTCCCATTATGGATAGGCGTATACCTGGGTCTCTTTGAACGTTCTTGTACCAGTTTGTGGCAGAACCTTGCACTGGTAGAAGGTATATCCTGCTGCCTTCATGTACGAACCACACGGGTGTAGTGTAGGATCTCCCGGTTTTTCTTCCCTTAAACGTGATTTCCAGTTCATTACTCTTGGGCAAAGCCTCTGTGAATCTAGAGGTTTCCAATTGCTACCACATTACGGGAATTGGCGAGTTCACTTAATAACCTTTTTGACAGTCTTATATGAATAAGGTCCTAGAAAAGACATGATATCAAAGCTTCTACGGATTACCCATACTAGTATTTATGATACATATGGAACCAAGCCTTTGCCTGTGTAAAGGGGGTAAACCGTGAAAGAGAACCCCTGAAATTCTGAGTTTCTTTTTTAAGGTGACAAAGTGAAGGGTTGAAGGTATTTCTGGGTTAGTCACCCCAGTATTCTCGTGTGGTTAAATACCTCAGCTTCGCCTGTATAAGGTCTTTATAGAAATCTTCTTCCTCCTCATGCATCTTGGCGAGGATTTGGGAAGCTGTTTGGGGACCTATGCCTCTAACCATTAGAGCCTCAGCCGCCTTCTTCCCATACGAGAGAACGAGGTCCGCGGATCTTCGAGCCCTCGCAACCTGCTTAAGCTCCTCCTCCGTAAGCGCTGTCTTCAAACGTTTTTTTAGGAGGTATTCACGGATGTTGAAACCGAGCTTGTTAAGGATGGCTAGGAGACCTGAGCCACAGTTTCCACACGTGGGTTTTTCAGGTAGCTCACGTATAGGTACATATGCCTCCCAGCTCCAGCAGCTCATACAGTACAGCGCAGCGACCTCGGAGGTTATAGCTGCCTTCATGTGACTTACACTATCTTGGAGAACAGATTCCGGAGCTATTAGCTCAGGTACTTCAACGAACTTATTAAGGATATGATAGGCTAGGGGTGATGGGCGTATCCGGTTTAAGACCTTGAAAACTTTTATCCGCCCCCGGTCAATGCGGCTGAAGACTTCCTCGGCGTGTACAAGGTCAACTTTCTCCTGCAGTCCCTCCCTCAGGGTTTCATCGTAGACCGGTGTTTCAAGGAGACTTGGGAGCTGAATGTTGAAGCGTCCTCTCGGTATGACGCCGAAACGCTCAGCTACGAATTTCATGTAGTAAGAGAAGGGGAAGCTCTGCCTTACCTGGTTTTGAAAGGCGTTTAAAGCCTCTACAGCTGGTATGCCGAGGGTTTTCACCGTCACCTTACCCAAGTCTTCTTCCGATAAGTCGAAAGGGATGTCGAGGAGTATTCTGTAACCGTCAGCCCACCATCCCCGGATCAAGCCGTCCTTTGAGAGGATGTGGTTGAAAATGTAACCTAACGCCCTGTTCACGAGTTCCCCGAAGCAGGCGTGGACGATGATGTAGTTTCTGAAGGCTTCCACAACGACTACATTGTGAGAGGGGATGGGCGTCCCATATCCGCTCTGCTCCTTAACTTCCTCCACAACCTTCTTCACCGCATACCTTTCAGCAGGCCACTCCTCTGCGTATTTCTTCACAACCGTATCCAAGTCCGTGGAGCTTAGTGACTCAGCTAATTCGGCGCGGGTCTTCCCCACCTCCTGAGCCAACTCGAAGGGTACAGGAAGGATTTCCCCATCCCAACCCGGTACGGCCGCCGTGGGGTCTTCAATGGGTGTAACGAAAACCTTTCCCTCCTCAGATAAGCCCATTATTTTCCAAACCCTACCCTTGCAGATGAAGTTCAAGCCTATCCGCGCCCTTGTCTGGATAAATTCGTCACCTAGGGTTCCAACAGTCCAGTTTGTGGTGAGGTCTATGATAGAATACCGCTTCTCATCGCGTATCATGGAGATGTTTTCGTAGTAGTAGTTGCGTGTTCGCCCTGTATTCCTTAAAAAGCCGCGTTCAACCCTCAACATCCTTAGGCTTTCAAGGTATTTCACAACCCTCTCAAACATCGCTTTACTCAATTTGTGGTAGGGGTATGCCCGGCAGATTATAGCAAGGGCTTCGTCGAAGGCAATCCACCCTTTGTCCATGATGAGGCCTGCAATCTGATGGGCTAGCACATCGAGGGCTTCAAAGTGTATCTTTAAGGGTTCAAGCCTGCCCTTTACTGCCCTGTGTATCACGGAAAGGGATTCGAGGATGTCATCTGTGGAGGGTGAGATGATGATGCCCTCGGATACTCGGCTTAGCTCATGCCCCGCCCTACCCACGCGCTGGATTAGTGCTGAAACCTGCCGCGGGGACATATACTGCGTCACTAGGTCAACGGTGCCGATGTCGATTCCAAGCTCCAAGGTTGAGGTGCAGATGATACCTTTAAGGTTTCCCTGTTTAAATTCCTCCTCAACCCTGCTGCGTTCCTCCCTCGATAGGGAGCCGTGATGCACCGCGACGTTAGGTTCGAGGAGCATAAGCCTTGAGCCAAGCATCTCCGCGTGCTGCCGGCTGTTAACGAAGATCAGGGTTGATGTATGTGTGTCTACGAGTTCCTTAATCCGTGTGATCCGTGCCACAGCCTCAGCTGTGGTGTAAAGCCCCTGAGCCAACGTACAGTCTTCCTCACTCGGGTATGGAAACTCCAGATGGTACTTGAAGGCTTTCAATGCTTCAACCTTGATGATTTTAACCTCCCGGCTTGTCCCCCCTAGAAACTTAGCTGCTTCCTCTGGGCTTCCGATGGTAGCAGATAAGCCTATCCTCTGAAAATCCCTCTCAGTGATTTCACGTAGCCTCTCCAAGGCTATTGTTAGCTGCACGCCACGCTTGTCCTGGGCAAGCTCATGAACCTCATCGACGATAACCCATGCTATGGACCTTAGGTGCCTCCGCATCCGCTCCCCTGGAAGAATGGCTTGTAGGGTTTCAGGTGTGGTAACGAGGAGGTCTGGGGGCTTTAAGGCTTGGCGTCTCCTCTCCTTTACCGGCGTATCCCCGTGCCTAACCTCAATCGATAACCCAAGTCTGGAACTCCAGAATGAAAGCCTTCTCAGAAGGTCCCGGTTAAGCGCCCTTAAAGGCGTGATGTAGAGCATGCTTATACCGCTGCCCATACCCTTAGCCCTTCCACTCCTCAGGAATAGGTCGAAAACAGGTAGGACGGCGGCTTCAGTCTTTCCACTCCCCGTTGGGGCGATGAGGAGGACGTTCTCCCCTCTCATAATTGATGGGAAAGCCTCTTTCTGAGGGGCTGTCGGGGTTTTAAAGCCACGCTCATCTAAAGCTTCACGGATCACCCCACCGAGCAAGTGGTAAACCGAGGAAACACCGTCATCTCCACGCATCTTTTCACTCAACATACTTCATCGCGATTCAGGAATTTACCTTTTCCCACATTAACGGCGTTGATTTAGGTTTTTATACGAAATCTAGAAGGGTTTTTACATGAAGGGTATTAACGAAATTGAGTTTCTTTAATTAGGTGTGGGGTTGTTTACGGGCTCTGTTTCTGAAACAGGGCGTACAGCATATTCTGTTTTCACTGTCTTATCATTGATTTTCCAAGGTTGTTAAAGGCTCTCTTCTTTCTTATGAAGTCATTCTGGTTTATTCGAGGTTTAGCGTTTACGTGAAACCGCCATCTGAACGGCTTTCTCAAAGTAACCTGTGGGCTTTATCGGTGGGGCGTAGATGGCTAGAAGCTTCATCGTTTCATCGCTTAGGTTCCGGATCTCATGGTCTTTACCGGCTTCAGCGATGATGATTACGTCAGGCTCTATGGGTGTAGTCTCCCCTCCGACGGTGAACGTTCCCCTACCTGTAACTATGTACATGTACTCCTCGCTTCCATCATGCCTGTGAAGCCCAGTGGTTGAGCCTGGGCTTATGATCGAGAAGAGAATGGTCACGTCCTTGGCGCCTGTAACCTCCGGTGATACGACGACCTTCAAAACCCTTTCGCATGGCGGGGGAACCTTAACCCCAGGAACCTTCCAAGCCTTAACCACGGACATCCAAATACACCTACGTCTGAATAGCCATGGCAGCTATGCTTAAGTTTAACTATCCTCGTTGAAAGATATGCCTACGCTCGAAGGGTGTGTAACGTTATGGAAGCGATGCCTAGAAGTGAGCTTTTCATAAACAGTCCGCTAAACCTCCTCCCAGAAATCAGAGCCGGCTTCACGCTGCCTCCGAGGGTTTACATGCATGATGTCACGCTACGGGATGGGGAGCAGACACCGAACGTGGTTTTCACAAAGGAGGATAAGCTGAGGATCGCTCAGGCCCTCGACGACCTCGGCGTGGCACGCATCGAAGCCGGCATGCCCATCGTCTCGAGGGAAGACCGGGAAACCATAAAGGAGCTGGTCAAGCTTGGCTTGAATGCTAAAGTCTTCTGTCTCTGTAGGGCGCGTAGAGACGACATCGACGCCGCCCTTGAATGCGACGTCGACGGCATCGTCACAGATACCTTGGCTAACCCGCGGACTGTTAAAGCCGTCTTCGGCTGGGATGAAGCTGAAGCCGTTGAGCGTATAGTGGAGATTCATCGATACGCGAAGGCGCATGGGCTCTACACATCGCTTATGCCGGTGGACTCTATAAGGGCTAACCCAGCCTTCACCGAGAGGCTTTACAAAGCCTGCGTTCATGAAGCCCACGTGGACTCCGTGGTGGTCTGCGACACCTTCGGCATGAGCTTCCCACAGGCAATGATGCACAGGGTCTGGGAGGTGAGGCGCTGGGTTGGGTCCGGGGTTCCCATAGAACTTCACATTCACAACGACTTCGGCCTTGCCACAGCAGACGCCTTAGCAGCCGTCTCCGCAGGTGCTGAAATCATCCACGCATGCGTGAACAACCTAGGGGAACGGGCTGGAAACGCGGCTACGGAGGAAGTAGCGGTTGCGCTTCAACTCCTCCTCGGGGTTGACGCTGGGATCAAACTGGATAAACTCTTCGAGGTTTCAAGACTTATCGAAGAACTCTCCGGTGTTAAGGTGTCCCTGGGGAAAGCCGTTGTCGGAGGCAACATCTACACATTCGAATCCGGGCTCGTCGTCTACATGTGGAAAAGCTGTAAAGACGCGGGTTTTGAACTCGGGGTCCTCCCCTACATGCCAGAAATTGTAGGCCAACACCCCGTCCGAGTCGTCGTAGGAAAGAAGAGTGGAGCCACGAGTATCCGTTATAAACTAGGCGAGATGGGCGTTACCCTTGACGAAGCGCAGCTGGACCGGCTTGTAGAAGCTGTAAAGGAGGAGTCGATAAGGAAGAAATCAACTGTAACCGATGAGGAGCTTAGAACAATGGCGTTAAAAATGCAGTAACCCACAGCCCGACTAACGTAAAAAATGGTATTCCTCCTCTTATCTTCATTTTCAAACCTCAATTTTTCCAGCTTCAACATATTTTCTAAACCATATGGAGTCTTATTCGCTTTTGGCGTTTTTCCTAAAATAATTATGAAGTTACCATTATAGACATTGTCAACATAAGGGTAAGAACGAACTGCTATGAAGGATTTTGGGTTATTAAACGATGCAATCGATGATGGTAAACCTTAATTTCTTATGGGTGTATCCTTTGGCGGTGAACTTTTTGACCGGGGGCTATTTAGGGAGAATCCTACGCGTAAACCTCTCACGGCGAAAAATTTCCAAGGAACCCTTAGACCTCGCCTTGGCGCAGATACTGTTTGGAGGAAGCGGGTACGGTGCGTGGATGCTACACCGTGAGGTTCCGGCTTCCACGGATCCTCTAGGACCCGAAAACACGTTGATCATTCTAACGGGTCCCTTCACTGGAACCCTTATCCCAGGTGGAACCCGGGCGGCTGCCGTTGCAAAATCTCCGCTTACCCGGGTCTTCGGCGAAGCTAACACCGCAGGTTTCTTCCCGAGTGAGTTGAAGTTCGCGGGGTACGATGGAATCGTTGTTACGGGTCGAGCGTTATCACCAGTTTATATCTGCATCGTAGACGATGAGGTGAATATTTCGGGTGCGCAACATCTCTGGGGTCTTGACACGTACACAACCCTAGAAGCCTTGAAAAAGGAGGTCAACGAGGAAAGGGTGAAAGTTGCCTGTATAGGTCCAGCCGGGGAGAGGCTTGCCAAGCTGGCTTCCATAATCAACGACGATGGAAGGGCATTCGGTCGCACCGGGCTGGGAGCGGTTATGGGCTCCAAGAACCTTAAAGCTATCGCTGTCCGTGGAACTGGGAAAGTCCCCATATTTGATGAGAAGAGTTTTATGGAATGCCTCCGGGAGTACCGGGCATCCGTGCTTAAGGCTCCGAGGACGCAGAACTTCCGAAGGGATGGCACGGCTGGAGGATTAGAGGTTTTCGAACATACTGGAAACCTTCCTATTAAGAACTGGAAGCGGGGAACCTTTGAGGGTGCAGTGAAGATCACTGGCGCCACCATGACGAAGACCATACTTAAACACCCTTACGCCTGCTACGGTTGCCCAGTAGCCTGCGGGCGTTTCATCGAGGTTAAAACCGGTCCCTACGCTGGGTTAACCGGTCCCGGTCCTGAGTATGAAACCCTTGCCATGCTAGGGTCGCTATGCTTCAACGATAACCTTGAGGCAGTAGCTAAGGCAAACGACCTCTGCAACCGCTATGGTCTTGATACCATAAGTACGGGAGGAGCCATCGCCTTCGCCATGGAATGCTATGAAAACGGTATTATAACGCGGGAAGACACGGGGGGCATTGACCTCACATGGGGCAGCGGTGAAGCCGTTGTGGCGATGACGGAGCTTATGGGTAGGGGGATAGACCTAGGTGCCGTGCTTGCCGATGGAGTACGGGAAGCCGCTGTGAGGCTTGGACGCGGAGCTGAGCGTTACGCCATTCATGTGAAGGGCTTGGAGGTTCCAGCGCATGAGCCACGCCGCTACAAGTCTATGGGGTTGGAGTACGCTACGGCAAACCGGGGTGCATGCCATATGCAAGGTTTAGCCAACTGCATTGAGAGGGGGCTTCTTATGCCTGAATACGGGTTAACCATACAGCTCGACGGCTTCACCATCGAGGGTAAACCTGAGGTTACCATACTGTATCAGAACCTATGCTCAGCCCTCGACGCCTTGGGTTTATGTAAGTTCCCAGTCTTCGGCGTCACCTCTTTCGAAATCGTTGCGAAAGCATATACAAGCATAACTGGTTGGGAGATCGATAAGTGGGGCATAGTTGAAAACGGGGAATGCATATACAACTTGAAAAGGGCCTATAATGTGAGATGCGGAGTCACCCGCGGCGACGACATCCTCCCAGAACGCTTCACAAGGGAACTCCTCCCAGACGGCGCGACTAAGGGTCAAGTATGCGAGCTTGAACCCATGTTGAAGAAATACTACCGGCTGAGAGGCTGGGACCCTAAAACAGGTAAACCCAAGAAGACTAAGCTCAAGGGATTGAGCCTCACACAAGGATGAGCCTGCTGAGAGATAATACCTCCTGTTACACAGTTATTTCCAAAGTCTCCAAGAAAGCAGCTAGGGCGTTAAGCAAGGTTAAAAGCATCGCGACCTCTACGATAACGGTGCGTGAAGTGTTCAAAACTGCGTCGAGGTTAACGCCGCCGTATACACCTACAGAGGCTGCGAGGATCATTGCCACCCCCCTCAAACCATACGTGGCTATACCGTTTCACCGTACTTGGAATAGGGTTAAAGAAACCATAGTTTAAAAAATCCATGTGATTGAGGCGGCGCCGAGTGTGAAAAAACCTACGGTTATTATGCCGAGGCTTGTAAGCGTATTCCAAACCCATAACCCAAATAAGGTTTTAAACCGCTCCCTCCGAATCAGCAACGCTGATGTAAGTGCATCGATTCCCTCAGCTCCTCTAGAGGAGTTGCCAAGCTAAACCTGAAGCTTAAACGCTTGAGGAGAGTTCCAGCTGCGAAAGCTGCAAGAGTGACGATAATTTGGTCGCTCATTTTCAAGAAGAAAGCAGAAACTTCGGGTGTAAGAATAGGAATGGTGAGAATGAGTACGAGGAATGCGGAAAACGTAAGAAGCCTAAGCCAAGTAACTTTTTGAATATGTATGCGCTTCCGTAAGCCCACATATTCACCTACACAGTTCGCCTCTTGTTGAGTGCGGTTTTTCTTCGAGGAGCTTATTATGCGTGGCACTTAGATCTCTATCGCCTTACCTATGCGCGCTGACCTGTAAGCTGCGTCTACAACTGACCACGCCCTCACACCGTCTTCAGCCGGTATCGGTGGTGTAGCATCGTCGACGATGCAGTTTATGAAGGCTGACATGGCTTCAGTGAGAAAAGCAGGGTACTCCCCATTCAGAAACACACGCGTATCCGGAGACCCTACTTCATCGTAGATGGTTAACCCACCTAAACGATCCGCCACAGCCCTCCCCTTCTCACCTAGAACCCCAGCATACGCCTCTGCGCTGAAGGCAGAATACTCTATATCCATCATGGAGATCACCTCGGAAACGTGTCTAACCATGATATGGCTCTGCGTCTCCCTTCCCTTATCATCAAACTCCATCTCTGCGTAGACACGCCTAGGCTCAGCACCTACGAGGTGCATAGCCAAGTCAACATCGTGGATACCCCAGATCGCGACTGCTCCACCACCGGCAATCGCGGGGTCAGCCATCCAATGCGCTTCGTTGAAGCCTTTCGCGTGCTGTCTCTCAGCGAAGACGTGTCTAATTCTACCGAGGCTTCCAGAGTAAACGAGCCTAGCGAGTTCAAAATAGCTCGGCTCATAGCGTTGGCTGAACCCTGCCATCAACTTAACTCCTGCCTTATCCGCGGCTCCAGCCATCACCTGTGCATCCACCAGTGAGGCACCGAAGGGTTTATCCACGTATACATGAAGTCCCTTTTCCATCAACTCAACCGCCGTCTCACGATGTGCGTTATGGACAAGTGCAACTGTTGCCGCGTTGGCTCCTGTAACCTTAACGGCTTCCCTGATCGAGGTAAACCCCCTTACATCCATCTCCGCCGCACGCATTGAAACTTTCTCAGGGTTCCTTCCTACAACGCCAATCAGCTCTGCTCGGGGGACCTTCCTGATCGACAGGCAATGGTGTCTCCCCCAGTTACCAACCCCAACCACGAGAACCTTCACTCGATCCACGGCTGTCCCTCCACAACTCCAACTGTTAAATCCTAACCCATATTACAGATTTCAAGGAAGGTTATCAATAAACCTGGTGGTGTTCTAGGAGAATTATCTGAGTACAACGATGACTGCTAGGTCGTTGACGTTTGTCTTTGTTGGACCTGTAATGATGTTGTCGTTGAGCTTCTTGAAGAAGGTATAGGAGTCGTTTTTTTTCAGGTAGTCAAGAGGATTTAAACCCATACACCGCGCCCTGTTAAAGGTTTGCCCATCAACCACAGCGCCAGCGGCGTCCGTCGGTCCATCTAAGCCATCGGTTCCTATGGAGGCTATGACTGCACCCTTCAAGCCTATCATCTTCAAGGCGGCGCTGAGGGTAAGCTCTTGGTTGCGTCCCCCTCTTCCCTCTCCAGTCACGGTTACGGTTGTCTCACCCCCAGCGATTATAGCTGCTGGTTTTTGAACAGGGTGACCTGAGGCTACGACTTCCTTCGCAATACCTGCATAGGCCGTTCCTACATGTCTGGCTTCACCCTCGATGAGGGATGATAGGAGCAGCGTGTGCAAACCATGTTTCTGGGCTTCGCGGCATGCGGCTGAGGCGGCTAGACGGTTGTTTCCTACGATGATGTTATGGGTTTTATCGAAAACCTTATCACCTGGCTTAGGGGTTTCCGGTATATCACCTCTCAACCCAGCTTCAAGCCTCTTATGCACAGGCTCTGGGACATCAGCCCAGAGGTTGTAGCGTTTCAGCACCGCAACCGCGTCGTTGAAGGTTGTTGGATCAGGCGCTGTGGGTCCAGAGGCGATGCTTCCCAAAGGGTCTCCGACGATGTCTGAGAGGATGAGGCTGATGAGAGTTGCGGGGTAGGCTAAACGCGCCAGCTGCCCACCTTTTAAAACTGAAAGATGTTTCCTTACAGCGTTGATCTCCTCTATGGTAGCAGGCGACCGGTTAACAAGCATGTTTGTCACGTTCTTTTTATCTTGGAGGCTTATGCCTTCAGCTGGGAGAGGCATGAGTGCTGAGCCTCCTCCGGAGATGAGGCAGAATACAAGGTCGCTCTCATGCAGCCCTTGGAGGAGTTCAATGATCTTCCTGCTTCCCTCCAAACCGGCTTCATCAGGGATCGGATGTCCAGCCTCGTTTAATTGAACCCTACGCACCTTAAAATCCGCTCCAGTTCCCTTCAAAACGTTGACGAAGCCCGCGTCAAGCCTGTCATCGAGTACCTCCTCGAGGGCTTCAGCCATGGCGCCGCTCGCCTTTCCCCCACCAACGACAACCACTCGTCCAACCCCGTTAAGGTTGAAGCTTAGGTCTTCATTTCCAATCTTGAGGACGTAGCCGTCACTTCTGACAAAGTTTTTAACCGCGTTACGTGGATCAACGGCGTCTACACCTGCTTTTAAGGCTTCTAAAGCTATGTAACGGGCTTCCTTATCCGAGAGGTCGACAGCGTTCCGAAGTAACTCCTCCTCGTTCAGTATACGCAAACTAACCACAACCCTATCCGTGAAATCTAGTCTAGCATAAATGATCTAGGGAGTAGATTAACTTGATTAATGTTGCCTCTGTTCCACCATACCGGTATTAAAAGGAAACCCTCCGCTATCCACGTGTGTAATCATGGGTATGAACGGGTAGGATGGTCGTTTACGGTTCTTGGATTATAAGACTCTCTCATGTGGGGGTTTGTGAACGCGACTGCCTATTTTCACGGCTTTCAAAACACCTTCGGAGGTAAATTCAACGATAACCTCGTCTATACGGGTGCCTTTATCAACCTCACCCATGACGAACTTGCTCTCTTGGATTAGGCACATCGCCTTGAAAAACCAGGTTTTCTTATTGATGTTGAATTGGCAGGAGATCACATCGAGGACGTCGAGAACACCGGGTACCTTAGCCATCAACCGTTTCCCAACATCCATACCTCTCCAAGCGTCATCTACCTCTCCGCGCTTCTCCGTAGACTTCTCCTTAGACATCAGTGACCCCTATGTAATGGCAATTACTGGCAAGGTAATATTTAATCATTTCACACTTATCGTGCGGGCTTCTCACTCCCATTAATGGTGTAAGTCGAAGACCTGAGTAAGCCTTTGTCAAACTTAAAACCCTGCCTCTTCAAGTGGTTGTGTCTGGTGAAAGCCCTCTAAACCCTATGGAACAAGGATTCAAAGCACTTTACCTATAAGGGATAAACTCTAATTGGTTAAAAGGAGATATGGATTTGTAATGGAGGAGAAGGTTTGAGTTGATAGATGTTCACACTCACCTCGGTGGGGTTAAGGCTCGGTTTAAGAGCCTTAAGGGTATGATTTACGCTTCGGAGAAGGATCTACTTGAGTACATGGATGAGGTTGAGATTGAAGCCTCAGTTGTCCTTCCGGTGATTAAGCCTAGGCCTGAGATTGGGGAGGACATCGCGGGAGCGGACCGGGTTCTCAGCGTCTGTCAGGGCTACGAGAGGAGGCTTATCCCCTTCTGCTGCGTAGACCCCAGGGAAACTGGGGCCTCTCAGAGGGTTAGGGACTACGTGGGGAAAGGTGTTAAGGGTTATGGGGAGCATAAGATAGAGCTTAAGGTTGACAACCCTGAGTCGAAAGAGATCTACGCGCTTTGCGGGGAACTAGGGTTACCGGTTCTACTTCACATGGATCGTGTGCATAACCCAGACATCGAAGCCTTTGAAAAAGTTGTTCAAGAGTATCCAGAAACCGTCTTCATCGCTCACGGTCCTGGATGGTGGAGAGAGGTATCAGCTGAGGTTGATAAGGCGGTCGACTACCCTAAAGGTAAAGTTGTTCCCGGTGGCAGAGCGGATGTCATGCTACGGGAATACAGGAATGTTTACGGAGATATATCGGCTGGTTCCGGGCTTAACGCGCTTCAGAGGGACCCCGAGTTCGCAGAGGATTTTGTGGCGAGGAGTTGGAGGAAGCTCCTTTACGGGTCGGATTTCCCATGCCTAGACGGTGAAGGCAAACAGTTTGGACCAGATAAGTTGCATTTAAACCTATTAAAAAGCCTTAAACTCAACGACGAGGTTTTCCAAGCCATAACCGGCAATAACACACGTAGGCTTCTCAGGCTCCGCTAAGCGTTAGAGATAGGTTAGCTGAGAGCCTGGGACTCAAGCCCTCTCCTCTACTCGTATATCGGGGTTCCCTTAAACTCCTTCACGTATGCTTTAAACGCTTCTACAAGCTTCTCCGTTATGTGTCCAGGTGCTGCAGCTCCTATCTTTCTACCATCGACCTCCGAGACTGGTACGATCTCAGCCGCTGTACCCGTTAGGAAGACTTCATCAGCGGTGTAGAGGTCGTGTGGAGTTAGGGTTTTCTCAAAGGCTTTGTATCCAAGTTTCTCAGCGAGTTCCATGACAACGGCGCGTGTGATGCCGTGCAGCGCCGCTGTTGGAGGCGGCGTATAAATCCACGCGTTCTTAACGATGAATATGTTTTCCCCACAGGCTTCGCCTACCAAACCGTTCACGTCGAGCATTATGGCGTCATCAGCGCCTACCGCGTTCGCCTGTAGCTTCGCCATGATGTTGTCTATGTAGGATATGGACTTGATCTTTGAGTCTACAGAGTATGGTGACTTCCGCCTCACAGAGGATATGATTAGCTTAACCGCTTTCTCACCTAGAAGCGGGGGGAAGGGATAAGCCATGATGATTACGGAGGCTCTCACAGACCTTCTAGGGTCTAAGCCAAGTTTTCCAGGGCCTCTTGTAATGATGGGTCTAATGTGGGCGTTTGTTAAACCATTTTTACGGAGCGTAAGCACTATTGCCTGCTTAAGCTCCTCTATTGTCAAGGGTATGGTAATTCCTAAAGCCTTAGCTGAGTCGAATAACCGCGCTACATGTTCATCCAGCTTGAACACGTAACCGTTGTAGGCTCTAATACCCTCGAAAACTCCGTCTCCTAGGCAGAGTCCGTGGTCGAATGGTGTTATCCGCGCCTCATCACCCTTAAGGAATTTTCCGTCGTAGTAGATGTATAGGTTGTAGTAGCCTTCCTTACTTAGGATCGTCTTTAAGTCGGGTTGAAACCGTTCGCTTAGGAACTCTTCCAGGGCCAAACCAACCACCACTGAGTATCTAATCGCTTTATGTGAAGCCTGTTATACCAATCAACCTATAATTAACCTTTACACTGAGCATGGCGAATCCCTCGATAGACGACTGACAAAATTCCTAAGCCTTTGGATTGAGGCGTTATACTTAAAACAAGGGTTTGGTGATAAGTGGCTAGGTGAGCTCGTGGAGAGGAAAACGCTTCAGGTTGGTCGAACACTGCTGGTAGGTGGACCGGCTTCAGTGAAGGTCGTCGATGGATCGCTGGATACAGTCGGCGTGACAGTTTCAACGCGAGGTAGCGTCGTCATCCGGTGCGGGCGGATCCTACCCGTGAAACCCCTTGAGGCATCCACGGTTGAGGTAACCCTTGGTGAAGGTGGGTCTATGGAGGAGATCGAGGGTAACCCCTTCCCGGAGGCTTGGCTGGACACCGTCGCGGATACGGTTGCAAAGCGTTTTGTAAAGGTTATGGTTGTGGGAGACACAGACTCTGGTAAGACAACGTTCTGCACACTTCTCGTAAATCAGGCGGTTAAGGAAGGGTTGAAGGTTGCCTTAGTTGACGGTGATATCGGGCAGGCTGACATCGGTCCCCCTACAACAGTGAGCCTAGCCGTTTTAAAGAAGCAAACGGTCGACTTGTTCACGTCTACACCTGAGAAAGTCCTCTTCATGGGCGCTACAACCCCCTGCGGGTTAATCGGGAAAGTTGTTGAAGGTGTGGCTGAACTTGGGCGGAAAGCTCTGGAACTTGGCGCTGAGTTCGTCGTTTTCAACACAGACGGCTGGGTTGATGGTGAAGCCGCTACTCTCTATAAAATTGACCTTGCCGCTAATGTTGGTGCCGATGTGGTTTTCCTCCTCCAAACCTCAGCGGGGCTTCAGGGCTTAACAGATGGGTTGAAGGGTCTAGGTCTTAACGCCCAGGTTCTCCCAGTTCCCGCAGCGATTAAACCGCGTTCAAGGGAGGTGCGGAAAGGGCTTAGAGAGCTTGGCTACAAGAAGGGTTTAAGAGACCTTACCTGCCGCACGCTTCCTTTAGGCTGGTTCCAGCTTGAGAACACGGTTCTTGGAAGCGGGATGCCCCTAACCCAGGATAGGGTTTACGAGTTCAGTGAGAGGCTTGGGGGTAACGTTCTATATGGGGAGGAGAAAGCTGGGCTCCTCGTATTGGTTGTTGATGGAGATGAGCTTCCACAGGAGGCTTCTAAGAGTTTCGTTGAAGCCCAGGGCAGAGATGTACACGTTATCCATCGGGGTGTTGAGAAGGGTTTAATCAGCGCCCTACTAGATAAAAACAGGGAGTTCCAAGGTTTAGGGATCATCGATGAAATCGACTATGTGAAACGGGTTCTCAAGGTTTATACACCATACACGGGTCCCGTTAGCATCGTTCAACTCGGGCAGGTTAAACTCGACCGAGATGGAAGGGAGCTAGCCCAATACCCATACTGCCCAATCTAAATTCTAGCCTCGACATTTAAAGTCCATAGAAAAGACGCTGAGCGAGGAAAGACGGTAGCCCTATACGCTTAATCTCATCCGCGACCACATCAACGTTGTACCCAATCCTCCGGTTTCTAACCTCAATTATCCTACCACTCTCCAACGTGAGGACTACGTAGCTTGCACGTGGGTCCCCGTCGCGACTTTGCCCTACTGAACCCGGGTTTAAAACATAATAGCCGTCAAGTTCCTTGATAAATGGGATATGTGTATGTCCTAATATAAGGACTTGAGACTTCGTCATGTAGAGGAATTCTCTAAGCGTTGAATCTAGGTAATCAGGGGTAACATACTCATCGATGAGGCCGCGTGGGGAGCCGTGGCACATAAAAATCCTTACACCTTCAATGGACCTCTCTATGCGGCTTGGAAGTTTTAGGAGATATTCCTGGTCCCCTAGGCTGAGCTGCCCGTGGGTCCAGTGGCAACTCGTGACGGCGTAGGGGTTGTAGCCTATAGGTGTATCTAATGCCGAGTCTCTATCATGGTTACCTAAAACCGAGGTTATGCCAAGCCTCTGGACCTCGGCGAGGGCTTCCCGAGGCCAAGGGTTATAATCAACGATGTCTCCAGCGTGTAAGACCATGTCCACGGGTTCAACGTCCTTAAGCACAGCCTCTAGAGCCACGGGGTTTGCATGAATGTCAGCGATGACGAGAACCTTCTCCAACGTACCGCCTAGCCATGAGTTCCCCGCATAAGCTTTTATACTTGGAGCAGACCATAAATTTGTCGGGCTGTTTATTGAATACCCAAAGGATTAACCAATTAATTTCTATGGCTTCTACTAACCTCACAATTTCGCTTTCAATGGCTGGATTTAGTATCGCGTTGTTAACTTTTATCTGGCGTTTCCCTAACCCCGCATATTCCAGTCTATTTTGGGTCACCATCCTATTCATTTTATTGGGTATTCTTTGTTTTACGTATTCCTTCGTCTACTTCCAGACCGGAGGAGCGCTCTGCATGACAGGAGAAATGAGTGAGAAAACAGTTGAGAAGGCTAATGGATGTATATTTAACGGTGTGAGATACCTGAGATTCGGTGTGCTTTTTCTATTATCGTCAATCTTTTTCATCACACTTCAGATGGCTTTATCACAAACACCTTCGGTGTTCCTCTCCGGAAATTTCTTCGAAGCTGTAACCGTGTTTATAGTGTGTTTATTAGCCTTAATCCTACCTTTGAGCTTCTGGATAAGAACATTTAGACCCATAGAATTATAGCTATGAGTGAAGGAAAAGTATTGTAAGGTGATGGCATTATGCGTGGAGAGTTGCCAACACTTATCCCAACAAAAGACAAAAACCGTCAAAATTACTTAGTTTCACTATGTGATTTTCCGTTACCCTTTGTAACCAAGGATCAGGTCGATGTGGCTTTCATACTAGGAGATGAAGTGTCATCTAGCGAACCCTATACTCATGCAAGAGTGTGTGATGGCGCTGTGGTAGGTTTTCTAACGATCGCTCTCTCGATGGGTGAAAAAAACATTTGGAGACCAGAGGTCCTACCTAGGTTCGTGGTAGGTCCTTTGTTGCCAAACATTAACATAGTAGCCTCCGAGCATAACATAGTAGTCATAGGCTCCCCTAAGGTTAATAGTGTATCAAGATGGATAAACGATCACGTAGATGTTAAATTCAGATTGCCTATGTGTAGGAGTTTTAATGTCCAATCGCTTTCGAAGGATTTTGAGGATTCTGATTATCCTCAAAGTTCTCTAGGTACCGCTTACCTATCCAGAAACCCATACAATGATGCGAAGTATGCTTTAGTGGTGGCCGGTTGTCACGCTTTAGGGACTTGGGCTGCGGGGCATGCGCTTGCAAGTAAGCTGACAGAGATAAAGGAGAAGAAAACACAGATGGGTATCGTAACAATCGGTGTTGATGAGGATAATGACGGTGTACAAGACGATAGCCGTATCATCGCTCATTTTTAATGCTAGAAAATGCTACGAAGACCTACGACTGCTGATTATGGTTCCGTTTTTGAATGAGAAAAGAACGGTAACCACGGTTATAAGCGAATACCTTAAAACCCAGCCACCGAAGCATTTATGGTTAATGGATGAAGTAGTTTCGAATCAGTTTTGGAAATAGAGTATGAGACTCTGGATTTAGGGTTTAACAACCTATCCAATCTTTAAGAGTAATCGCTGGACTACTATTGATGTAACTTATGACGGTGGTTTCCTTGAACCGTGTTGAGCGTGTGCTGAGGGCTTTAAGCCTTGAGGAACCTGACACCGTACCTTATACGGAGTTGCTCATATCAAGCCCTATCATAGCCTCCTTATCCACTACAACCGGCGTAGATGCCTTGATCGAATCCCATGAACGCCTCGACATGGATATGATCACAGTTAGTGAAACAAGACTGGATCAACTGGATACGCAGGGTGTCCGTGGGGATGATTGGGGTGTAACGTACATCGAACGTGACGGGGTCGGCTGGTATGTCACAGGCTCTTTTACGCAACCGGAGGACGTTGTCAAGTTCAAGCCTCCGGATCCCTTTACTGATGGGCGTATGCATGGTGTTGAGGAGGTGCTTCACCGGGTTAAAGGTAGAATAGCTGTTGCAGGGAATGTGCCAGGTGAGAAGCTTACTTATCTAACACGGGGCTTCACCGGTTTCTTCAGCGATATTTATAGGCGTCCAGATGTGGCACAGCACCTCGTGGACATGGTTACGGATTACAACGTGGGATTGTGTAAGCAGATGGTTGAGCTGGGCGTCGACTTGATCGTGGTTACTGGGGATATCGCTGAGAAAACTGGGCCTATGATGTCCCCCGCTGCCTACCGCAGGTTCTTCTACCCCTGCCTTAAAGCCATAGTCGATGAAGCCCATTGGGGAGGCGTTCCAGTCGTGAAGCACTCAGACGGGAACCTTTACCCCATCCTTAAGGATGTTGTGGACACGGGGATAGACGGGCTTCACTCCATCGAGCCTTTAGCCGGTATGGACATCGCCGAGGTTAAGAAGATGTATGGGGACAGGCTATGTCTCCTAGGCAACATCGATTGTTCGCAGACCCTCTGTATAAAGGATGTGGAGGATGTTAAACGTGAGGTGGCTGAATGCATAGAGGCGGCTTCCTACGGGGGTGGTCACATCGTATGCTCAAGTAATTCGTACCACCCCGGTGTGAGGCTTTCAAACATCTTGGCCTTTAAGGAAGCGGCGCGGAAATACGGTAAGTATCGTTTGTAAGCTGGCCACGTGACGTATTGGATCAAGGTGTCTCCTTCATTTCTTTAAGGGTAAGAAGGAGAGGTATGGCGAGGGTTGTGGATAGTATTGAGGCGTAGAATGGTGTAACAGGTCCTAGGGTTTCCCATAGGATGCCTCCGACTAAGGGTCCGAGGGTGAAGCCCAGCCTCACACCTGTCTGCCTAATACCTGTGGCTAAACCCCTTTGGTTTCCAGGGACGATGTCCATGAGGAAGGCTATAGATATGGGCCATGTCATGCTGTAGAACCAGTATGTTAGCGTGTAGGTTGCGAGGAACGTGTGGAAACTGTTCATCAGGGAGGAGGCTAAGAAAAGCGGGGACATAAAGGCTAGGCACCATGTCATGACCCTCCGCATACCATATCTGGCTGCGAGCATGCCTCCAGGAATTTGTGAAAGCAGTGTGGCTCCGCCTACGATGGAGAAGAAGAGCCCCACCTCTGTTTTACTCAGCTCAAACTTTGCGGTGAGGTAGATGGACATGAGGCTGTGAACGGCGCCCACGCCGAAGGAGATGAGGACATGGAAGAGGAAGAGGATGGTTACGGCGTAAAGCGCTTCACGACTTAAACTCAACCCTTGAGCCAGAGCATTCTTCGACTTCACAGATTCCTGATTAACCCCCTCTTTGAAAAAGAAGGCTGTGATAAGGCATAGGAAGAAAACTGAGGCAGCGAGGTAGAAGGCCTGGTTCCAACCATAATTATCGGCTAAGAAGCCTCCTAAAGCTGGGCCGACAATGCTTCCAAGTGGCCAAGCGATGTTCATAAACCCATAAATCCTAACCCTATTCTGTGCATGCGTATAATCGGCTATGGAGACCATCCGGGCTGGCATAAATGCGGCTAGGGCAGCGGCGTAGACCATAACCAAAGGCAGGAGATGTCCCCATTCCCTTACAAAGGTGTACAGAACCGGTGGAAAGAACGCGAGGACGGTGCTGACAACGATCAACTTCTTCCTCCCATACCTGTCGGATAGGAAACCGCTCGGCGCCATTAACAGCGTGGAGACGAAGCCTGAAGCTGAGAGGATAAGGCTTACCTCGAAAACCGTTGCCCCCAGGCTTTGAACGAACAGGGGGAATATGGCGCCTATGAGTTCCATGCCGAGGGAAAGCCCAGCGTTAACTAGGAAGAGTACCCGAAGGTTCCTTTCAAGGAGAGAAACTCCCTCTACCTTCACCACAACCCCTCTTCCCCATATCCTCTACACGGGCACAGCTTTCAGTTAGAACCCTCATAACGTAAAGTAGGAGATAAAAACTTGTTGAAAAGCCCTGTGCTAGAAAAGGGAGTATAATAGGTTGTGAGGAGGAGGTTAGGGCCTCCATGTCCCAATGTTTTCTCCATGGTTTTTATGCCTAAAGTTTTCGCCTCCCCGTTTTCAGCACCATCAGTATTTGGTTTCGTGGAGGTAGTTGCCATGCATCGTCTTACGTGAGTTTTAATGTCTTTAATCTTTGTACTCGCGGTGGGAAAAATATTTTTCCGCGGAGTTGATAAGCCCGTTTCAGGCTTCTTTTCTTGTTCTTAGTATGTTTATTAGGGTTGTTTGGTATTACCCGAAGTGTGTTTATATGGATGATGAAGTGTTCAGCACCAAACACAGGTATAGAACATCGTCTTGGAAGCATGGGATTAACGCAGTCATCGCTGATCAACTGGGCTTTAAGGAAACCACCTCAGCGTTAAGGTGGGGAAACCTATGTTATCGATGGGCTTCAAAGCCCGCGGCCTCATCTGTAATAAACACCGTATTTCCGAGCAGCCTCAACCATGGACCCTATGTTTTCAACCGGTGCGTTCAAGGGGACTTCGCAGCCTGAGCTGAGTATAAAGCCTCCGCTGCCAGCGTCCTCGATGCACCTCTTAGCCTCTAACTCAACATCCGCTGGGCTTCCCGTTAATAAGGTGTCTGTGCCCACATTACCCATGAGGCAAACCCTTTCTCCAACACGTTTCTTCGCCTCGCTTAGACTGACTAACCTGTCAACCTCGAGGATCCTAGCCCCTGAGTTAAGCATCTTCTCCAAGATAGGCTCCGTCTTTCCGCATATATGCAGGGAGGGGATAGCGCCATTCTTAATGATAGCGCTTGTGACCACCTTTAGGTAAGGTAGGGAAAATTCCTGAAACATGTGTGGTGAGAGAAGTCCCGCTGATGCCATTGGGTCCGCTATTACCACCACGTCGACGCCGCGTTCCGCCTTCGCGACGGCGAAAGCCTTCGATGCCTCAGCTGAAACCCTGTTAAGCTCATGGATGAAACACGGGTTCTCGATAATGTCGAGCATGAGTTTCTCCACGCTGTATAGAAGCCCGGAGAGGGTTAGAGGTCCAGGGACGTAGCTGAAGAGGGCGGCTTCTCCTTTAACGTCTGCCTTAACATGGTCTATGGCTTCTAGGTAAACGGGTAGCCTTCCATCCACCTCTGGGTTAGGCAGCTTTACTTTCCCTAGGTCTCGGGGTTCGTGGACCACACCCTGAGCAACGCTTGGGTTGTCATCCTCAACCATCCTCAGCCTGCAGCCCATAGCTTCAGCCATTAGGTTGAAGGAGGACTCCCATCCAACATAGATTCCGTCGTATCCTATAACCCTGTAACCCTTTAGCAACGCCTGAGCCATAAGCCATGGGTCAGTCATGGGTTCACTGAACTTAACACCGATAAGCCTGGAAGTTGTGTAGGTGACCTGAGGGACCACGGGTACACGGTCTCCCTTGGATAAGGCAACCGCGGCCATCACCCTTTGAAAGGAGTTCATGGAGAAACCCTCACCCAGCTTTCCTAAGATGTGTGGAATATGATCTCCTGACAAGTCTTATTAAGAATGCCCAGATACCTTATTGGACATAGGGTACACGTAGGTTTGAAAGCTATGAGAATCGCAGGTTTACCATCAAGGACGGGTATCGGCCTCAACTTCCTTACCAAGGACCAACTGAACCTCATCCATTTAGCTACAATTCATGTCCTCGAAAAAACCGGGGTTGGGGTCTACGAAGCAGAGGCTTACAGACTGCTTTTAGACGCTGGATGCACAGCTTCAGGGAGCACTGTTAGGATCCCTGAGCATCTTGTAGCTGAAGCCTTGAAGACTGCGCCTAAGACCGTTACGCTCCAAGGCAGGGGGAAGGGTAAAACCCTGAGGCTTGAGGATAAACGTGTTCACTTTGGTTTAGGCAGCAGCACAACGAACGTCATAGACCTTGAGACCGGGGAGAGGAGGCTTTCGACAAAACAGGATGTAGGCAACGCAGTCAGGTTGGCGGATGCCCTCCCAAACATCGACTTCGTCATGTCCCTCTGCAGCGCCCTAGACACCACAAAGGATGTGGCTGACAGACATGAGGTTGAAGCCATGCTGACGAACACTGAAAAACCCATCATCGCCATAACCTTCGGTCGTGAGGGAGCTAAGGACGCTATAAAAATGGTGCGTCTAGTCACAGGCGACGAGCCTAAGAAGGCGAAGCCTGTCATAACCCTTTACTCGGAGCCAATCGCCCCACTACAACACGATGCAACGTACACGGGAAACCTCATCGAGTTCGCCAAGGCTGGGCTACCCGTCGTCTACGGTCCATGCGACCAAGCCGGAGCCACATCCCCAGCGACCCTAGCAGGCACCCTCGTTCAAGCCAACGCTGAGGTCCTCAGCGGCTTAATCATCCATCAACTCGTGGGTAGGGGAGCCCCCTTCATCTACGGCGTCATCTCCTCCATCATGGATATGAAGACCACGGTCATGTCGTACGGCGCACCAGAGTTTACCCTCATCAACGCGGGAGCCGCCCAGATCGCTCAACTCTACGGGCTTCCCTTCTTTGGAACCGGCGGGATTACAGACGCGAAGGTTGCTGATGGTCAAGCGGTAGCAGAAGCCGCTTTGTCCCTTGGAATGGCTGCCCTAACGGGCACAAACCTCATCCATGACATCGGCTACGTGGAAAGCGGGTTAACCGGTTGCTTCGAGATGATCGTTATATGCGATGAATTAGCTGGAATGGCTTCAAGGATAATCCAAGGCATAGAGGTGAACGATGAAACTCTCGCCGTCGATGTCATCGATAAGGTGGGACCCGGAGGCACTTTCCTCGCTGAGGAGCATACGTTGGAGTTTTTCCAACGTGAACATTGGGTGCCAAGGTTGATGAACAGGCAAAGGCGTGGACCCTGGAGTAGGAGTGGGGGAAAGGATCTGATGTATCTAGCGAGGGAGACGGCGATGAGAATCCTTAAAGAGCATCAACCCACACCGTTGCCTGAAGATCTGAGAAAAGGTATTAGAAAGGTTGTGGAGGAAGCTGAGGGGAAGAGGAAAGAGGTGTAGTCACCATGTTGAACAAGGAAGCCTTACTTAAAGTGCTTATGGAAGCCGTTTTGAATTTGGATGAGGAGGGAGCTAAGGAAGCGGCGAGGAAGACGGTTGAAGCCGGTGTGAACCCTCTCCACGCCTTGGAAGATGGTTTGGCGAAGGGCATCCGCGTCATAGGCGACCAGTTTGAGAGGGGCGAAACTTTCCTACCTCACCTGATAAAAGCGGCTAAGGTTATGAAGGAAGCAACCGCGATTCTAGAGCCAGAACTGCGGAAGAGAGGGTTGGAGGTTAAGAAGAAAGGCGTCGTCGTCATAGGCACGATCGAAGGAGACCTTCATGACATAGGGAAAAACATCGTTGCCTTAATGCTTGAAGCATCGGGCTTTAAAGTCCACGACCTCGGTAAAGATGTGGCGATCGATGTGTTCATCGAGAAGGCTGATGAAGTGAAAGCCGACATCATCGCCGTCTCAGCCCTTATGACAACAACGATGCTTAACCAAGCACGTCTAATCAAAAGACTGCAGGAATTGAAGGAACGTAACAAGTTTAAGGTTATGGTAGGTGGAGCCTCAGTCACCGAGGATTGGGCTAAGAAGATCCAAGCTGACGCCTACGGGGAGGACGCTGTAGAAGCCGTTAAAAAGGCTCAGGTACTCCTTGAACGGTAAGCTCAGCTTTAAATTACCTAAACTAGAGTGTAGAGCTTAAGCCTCGAAGTCGATGCCCGATTAAAGGCTTACATGCCTTCCTATCTTGGAGCTCTCACGTGCCGCCTCAAGGACCTCAACGACCCTCCGGCCCACCCTAAGGTCTACCATGTATCTTTCCTCACCGCGTATCGCCTTCAAGAAGTGCTCCATCTCCTTAACGTACATTCCCTCAGCTATCGGTATGCTGTACCGGATACCCTTAACCTCGTAAGGGATCTCATCAGGCTCAGGAATCACCTCCCATTCTCCTTTCTCAACCGTGAAAAGCCTAACCTTCTTCTCCTCACTGTTCCATATGGCGGTGCCCTTCTCACCGACAAGTTTGAGGTAGCGACCAGTCCAAGCCCTCTGGATGACGTCGAAGTGCAGGTTCGTCAGCATCTTGTTCCTAAACTCGAGGATGATGTTCTGGGCATCTTCGACGTCTATCTCTAAACGCGTGAGCTTCCTCGCTACACACGCAATGGTTTCAACATCTCCGAATAACCATAGTAACCACACTAACTCCATGGGGAAGACGTCCCATCCTCCGCCAAGTTGCTCGCTATGCGCCACATAGTACGTTCTGTAGTCCTCATAAGGATGCCACTCTGGTAAGTAGTGTCCGAACTCGTAGATGAGGCAGAGGGCTTCAGCGAGCCTTCCCCCTCTCACAATGTCTCTAATCAACCTTATGCCTGGGTTAAAACACATGTTACAGCTTGGAGCGGCAACCCTTCCACCCCTCTCACTGAGCCGGATGAGTTCATCTAAACCCTTTAGGCTCGTGGATAGCGGAGCCTCGCAGAAGAAGTGCTTATCATTCTCCGCAGCCTTCAAAGCATACTCCAAGTGGTTTTTCGGCGGCGTTGAGATTATGTATACATCAGGTTCCCGAGCTAAGGCATCCTTAAAGTTGTTAATTGCCCTCACTCCGTACCGTTCATAGGCTTCTAAGCACCTATCTTCCCGAAGATCATAGCCGAACACATCCTTCTCACCCAGGTATAGTAGGTTCCTGATCCTCCTCTTCCCCATGGAACCTAAACCTATGACGAGAAACCTCACAGCGAGTTTCCCACCTCTCACTAGAAGTTACCAGTAGAGCCAAAAATAAAATTTTGGATGGTAATACGCGTATCTAACATATCCATTTAAACCGAGCTTAAATCAGAAAGTAGTTGCTCCACTCGATCGAAATGGAAATATTGGTTCAGTGTTATCAGGTTTGCCTCTTTTCCTTGAAGTATGGAATTATCCTCTTCCCGTATAGGTTTATGGTTCTCTTAATGTCTGGGCCGTAGTTGCGTATATCGATGCTTGTGGCTCCAGCGTTAAGGTACTCCTCAACCCTCTCAATGCAGTCGTCCACCGTCCCGAAGGCAGCCGTCGTCTCAACAAACTCCGCTGGAACTACCTTCAAGGCTTCGTTCAACTTAGTGATGGCTGTATAGGACGGGAGTATCTTCTGAATTGCTAGGTCAGGTGATAAGCCATCCGCGCAGCCATACTCCTTTAGTGTTCTCCAGCCGCATGTAAGCCAGCTAAGCCTTGTTCCCCATTCAACAGCCCTGTAGGCTTCCTCCCTGTTCTCAGAGATCGCCGTTGGCACAATAGCGACCATATCGATCTCTTCCAGTTTCCTTCCAGCTTTTCTCGCTCCATTCTCAATGTCTCTTAAGTGTTTACTGAAGGTTTCCGGGTTCTCACATGCAGGATACCATCCGTCACCCAGTTCACCTGTAAGTATTCGTGTCTTCAGGCTTAGAGCCCCGATGTAGATTGGTGGACGAGGCTTCTGCACAGGCTTAACCTGTAGATAGGCAGCTTGAAGCCTGTACACCCTACCGTTGAAGTCAACTGGGCTCTCTGGGCTTGCCTCCCAAAGCCTCTGAACAACTGTAACAGCCTCACGGAGGTGGACTAGGGGCTTTGTCCACTCTATTCCAAACGAGGCCAGGTTCATCATCTCCCCAGCTCCAAGCCCTAAAGCCGCCCTCCCACCTGTGAGCCTGTCGATTGTAGCTACATCCTGGGCTAGGGAAACGGGGTGTCTTCGATAAGGGTCTGTGACCCCGATGGAAACCATGACGCGCTTCGTTACCATACCTAGGGCCGTAACCATGGCTACGGCTCCAGGGTACTCAATCCCTGCGCCAAGAAGCGTGAGTGTATGGTCTCCAAACCTTAGAATGTCAAAGCCACTATCCTCGAGAAGCAACGCTGTCTCGATGACCTCGTGTACATCACCGGGTGGAATCCCGTATCCGAGCTGCCTAAACCGCACCAAGACCACTTCACCTCAAGTTTAGAAGAGTTGAAAAGAGCGCATAAGATTCTGCTGAGTTTGCGGTCTATCGCCGAAGCCTAAAGACCTCGGTGAAGAGTCTTCCCTGCATCATCTCCTTAACCATGTTCTCCTCATCCGCCTTCTTGACGACTTTAAGAGCCTCCTCCCAAGCCGCGAGTGTGGCCTCAACCTCCTCTACTCCATGCGCGTAGCTCGGCCTCATATCGTAGCTCCCAGCTAGGACCCCCCGCTTCACAGCTTCTTGGAGGAAAAGCCCCTTGACCACCAACGACTCTTCACCGTCTCCGGCTTTGAAGACGGGCTTCACCCTCACAGGGAAGCCTGTACACTCCGCGTCTACACCTATCCCCTGCGCAAGCCTGGTGAAGCCCTTGTAAAGTCTCTCGCCCATCTTCCACATGTGGCCTACTACATCCTTCCCCATGAACTCTTGTATAGTGGCTTCAGCCGCGGCGAGGGAGAGGGTTTCACCTCCGAAGGTGGATGAGAAGAACACGTCTCCTCTGAGTTCCTTCATGTATTCACTCTTTCCAACGAGGGCGCTTAATGGCAAGCCGTTGGCCATACCCTTACCGAAGGCGGCTAAATCAGGTTCTACACCGTAGTATTCTTGGGCGCCACCCC
>Ga0209314_10000049_pt1 | contig 46576 bp, 58 predicted proteins | sample I19B2metaG_FD_184146 | JGI IMG/M metagenome (GOLD analysis project Ga0209314, IMG submission 184146) | Lake sediment bacterial and archeal communities from Gulf of Boni, Indonesia to study Microbial Dark Matter (Phase II) - ​I19B2 metaG... | ecosystem: Environmental > Aquatic > Freshwater >... | reverse complement strand
TCCAGTAGGCGTTTCTAGATTGAGAGGGCGCATGATGGAAACCCGAAAGGATGTTCAGGCCTCCCTTGCTTGCAACTGCAGCAGAATGCTCAAGGGCGCTAGGTATATTTCGCATTTCAATGACAAAGTGCGCAAGTTTCCTATTTGGATCAAACTCGAATGCCAGAAGATGCTTCGGAAGAAACTCTTCAGAGACGCGACCAAGAGATGTTGGGGATTTAGTACTCAAGGTAGATTGCTCATCCAAGCCACTACCTAGAATGTCCCATAAGGACCTTGCCATCATTCTACTTGACTGATTCTATCTCTTGGCATCTTAGTAGTCAGTTTTTGATAAAAAAGAGAGAGCGCGCAATGGGTGAAGCTAGGCGCATTGTCACCGAAACAGCGTACGACATGAAAGGCGCATTAGGGTATCTTCATTCCACCCTCACCGGAAACGCAAAGTTACAGTGCCAAGACAACAGGATTAGGAATCAAAAGGCGGAATTCCCGCCGAAAGCTTCTCAGTCATTAGGTTGCCGCGGCAGTTGGTGCGGGAGAGTGGATTCGAAGCCATGAAGGCATACGCCACAGTTTAGCTCATCATTCCTTCTCGATTGGGAGTCCAGCGCTCTTAACCATGTATGTACATTGTACTTACGAGAATCCATGACCGTAATTACGGTTAGGCTCCCCGAGCGGCTGAGGAAGGAAATGCGAAAGCTGAAAGGAGTTAATTGGTCAGCGCTGGTACGCGATGCTATTGAATCGAGGATAAGTCTTGAGGCCGCCAGATCTGAGCGTGACTGGGACAGAGTCAGGGAGGCCGTTAAGCTTACCGACGCTATCTTTGAGGAGATGCATCGGAAACATGGGCATATCGACTACAACAGCGCGGAGACGATACGCTATTGGAGAGAAAAAAGATACGGACCTACATATTGGACACGTCGGTCGCGATAAAGTGGTTCGTAGACGAGGATGACTCCGATAAGGCAAGGCATCTCAGAGATAGCTTTGTGGACGGTCGGTCGGAACTAGTAGCTCCAGACTTACTCAAGTACGAACTGGCTAGCGCGCTGCGCTTCCACCCCATTGCAGATGTCGCCCGATCAACTCTCTTGAATGCTTTACGCGCGATAGACAATTACCAGTTCCTGATTGAACCATCAAAGGAGGCTTGGACTCTCGCGATCCAATTGTCCTATTCGACTCCGATTTCTCTATACGACGGACTCTACTTGGGCCTTTCACACGTCTTGAGATCACCTTTGGTCACAGCAGACCAGAAGTTGATCAGATCACTTCCTCAGCGTCAGAGAATCAATGTACTTCCGCTTTCTGAGTTCGAGTCAGCTTAGGGAGTCTTTTCATAGAAAGCAAAAAAGCTAAGCAATCTTTTCTTTTCAAATCGACGAGATGGGATATAGCAATCTCTATGAATGCTTGAGCCCTCCGTTCTCGCCGAAGCACAATGAGCCTTGAGGAGTTCACATCCCTAGCCAAATATTATGATCGCATTGTAGGAGATCGAACCGAGGAAATCGCGTTTTATCGACGGGTTCTTGGACCGTATGGAAAGAGGATCCTCGATGTGGCGTGCGGGACCGGTGCCATCGCTATACCGCTAGCCCACGAGGGCATTCACGTAACTGGAATAGATCAAAGCCAACACATGCTAGATGAGGCCAATCGAAAACTTGAGCATGTGAGACCCAACGTTCGGAACAGGATAAGGCTCTCGAAGGGGGATATGAGGAAGTTCGAGCTGGATGAGCAAAATTTCGACGGCGCATTCATCGCCTTCAATACTTTTCTCTTCATGATCTCTAGGAAAGATCAGAAAGCTGTCCTTGGGTGCATTCGCAATCACCTGAGGCGTGAAGGTGCATTACTCCTAGAGGTCTTTCAGCCCGATTATCTTAGGCCCCAGGGCGTGCTCAGGCTTGAGCGAAGCTACAGAGATCCAACCACGGGAACGATTATCCTGAGAATGACGCAACAGACCATAAGCCCTCAGGACCAAGTCACGCATGTTTCGAGTCTAACTCTCGCGAGAGAGCAACGAAAGGAATGGCAATTCTTCTTTGACGAATACGATCTCTACCTTTTCGCACGGGGAGAACTACAGCAGTTGGTGGAGAGCGAGGGCTTTCAGGTCATAGATATCTACGGGGACTACAAACGCCACCCATTCAATAAGGACAGCAAGAAGATGCTTCTTCTAGCTGAGAAATCAGGCTAAACCCTCTCGGCCGAAGATTTCCTACTCGAAGTCAACCTCCACCCTATCCAAATTACAAGGAGAACGAGGAAGGCGTAGACGACGAGATTGATGTATCTGAATGCTTCGACGATAGCGTCCCAAGAGGAACCCAACCACCACCCCAAGTAGACGAGAATGATGTTCCAAGGTAGACATCCTGCAAGGGTGTAGACAGCGAACTTCCACCTGCTCATCCTGTAGAGTCCGGCCGGGAATGAGATGAGAACTCGCGCGGCCGGTACAAGGCGGAAGGCGGCGACCGCTACGCCACCATATCGCTGGAACCATAGATGTGCCTTCTGCAAATGCTCCGAGCTCACGAATGGGATCTTGGACGGTTCTGTTAGGAGGCGACTTCCGAGAATCGAGCCCAAGTAGTAATCGATGAAAGATCCGATCAGGGCAGCCAGCGTTGTGTAGAATATGATGGGCCAGAACTCTAACGTTCGTTGATATACCAAGTAGCCAGCGAAGGGTAGGATCATCTCACTTGGGACCGGGAAGGCAGCGGCCTCAAGAAGCATCAAAACAAAAATTCCAGCATAACCTGCCTCCGATGCCACGTCGATGATCTGTCTCGTCAAGGCACCAACAAACGAGAACATCCCTTCACCACTTCCTCCGCCAGTCCTTTCGGCGACGTCCTCAAGGTAAGTAAGCGAAATCAAAACGACCGGAAAGACTAGAAGGAAAAATATCAGATAGTTGCGAGTCGAAGCTTTCATCGCTCATCCCAAGGCATCGACATTCGGAAGTATAACAGAAATTTCTCACTCCATGCAACGATCCTTCTAACCGCATTCTCTTCTTTGCCGTCTCCGAACATGAGTGATGGTGATAATCGTCGTTAGGAAAACCACAGCCAAGCTCGGTTCTACCCAATCAAATTCTGGTATCGGTCTCACTTCCTGCCCAACAAGTAGGATCGTGGCTTGACTTCCCCCACTTGGAGGGGCACCAACGATCAGACCGAAACCGCTCGAGACTAGGTCGACGGAGTAGAGGTCTGGGTTCCCCACGGGAGAGGGAGAGGGTGTTACTGGATACCAGCTGATGCCTGTCCACTGGAGGATTGTTCCTGAATCGCCCACAGTCCAAGCTTCTTGTGGGTTCACTTGAACAACTGAATTCAGGTCCGTTGAGACGAAGGCGGCGACACTGAGCCAGAGCGTTCCATCATAATGCAGGATCGTCCCACCTGCTCCCACCGTCCAGCCGTGGTTCAGGTCTGTGAGGAATACTGAGTTCAAACTGGCGCCGGTGGGACTCGTCAGTCGAACCCATAGGCCGCTCGTGCCATCGTACCGAAGTATCGTCCCAGCATCGCCAACCGCCCAGCCATCAGAACCTCCGAGCATGAAGACACTTCGCAATGCATTTGCCGTGGGAGAAGAGACCGCATTCCATGAGCCTCCTGAATAACGTAGGATCGTCCCCATGTCTCCCACCACCCATCCATTGCTTGAGTCCACCATGAATACAGAGCGGAGGATAACGCCGGAAACTGGCGTAGGGACCTGCGTCCAAGTTCCACCAGTGAAATGAAGTATCATCGGCGTGCTCCCGACCCCACCAACTGCCCAACCGTCGGATGGGCTTACCATGAAAACTGAGTAGAGGTCAGAGATCTGTCCCAACACGCTTCCCCTAGTGAATGATACACCGTTCCAATGCACCACGCTAGGTTCACCTGATCCTGTTCCACAACCACCAGTTGAGCAACCCACTAGCCACCCATCGCTGCTACTTGTCAGGTAGACCGATCGTAAATCCACGGCCGGGACTCCTTGTGAAGGCTGTTCTCCCAAGACAACGATTGTACCAACATCGCCCACTGCCCATCCAGTGTTTCCAGAAAAGTAGACGGCGTTGAGATTCTGATTCGTAGCTAGGAGGTTGGGTGGCAAAGCGGTCCATACGCCGCCAGAAAAATGTAGGACTGCGCTACCGGCACCAACGGTCCATCCCTCCGCTTGATTAACCATGAAAACAGATCGCAGATCCTGATTAGTTGTTCCAGGAGAAACAGGACCAATCCATGAGCCGGAGGTGTAGCGAAAGATGGCTCCCGCGTTGCCTACTGCCCATCCCTCATTCGAATCTACCATGAATACTGAGTTCAGCGTCGTTCCAACAGTCGCGAATAGAGCCCATCCACCGCTTGTGTAATGATAGATTATCCCACCGACGCCTACTGCCCATCCTTCGTTCGCCGTAACCATGAAAATGGAATTCAGTCCGGAAACCGCGGATGAAATGTAGTTCCATCCACCTCCAAGCCCAACCGTCCCAGACCAATGCCAAAAAGCACCTGAGATGGAGTCAACGGTCCAAGCATCGTTCGGAGTGACCATGAATACTGAGGCGAGCCTCTGAGCACTGGGAGCAGAAAGTCCAGAGGTTGCCAACGACCAAGAGACACCACTCCAAAACAGAGCGGTTGCGCTTCCACCACTTCCGCCGACTGCAAAACCATCGTTCGTGTTGGGCATGTTGGGCGGTCCAAAGGAAAGTCCAAACAAGTCTGAAGCCGTGCCAGACGGCACGAGCCTCCATGCCACCCCATCGAAATGTATGATGGTCCCTCCGCTGCCCACAGCCCAGCCGTTGCTGGGGCTCAAGAGAACTAACCCATTCAGGTTGTTTGTGGTGGGTGGAGAGGCGCCGACACGAACAATCAACCAAGGATATGCAATCAAGAGAAGAAAGGCGACCACGACAATCGCGAAGGTAGTGGAACGCAAGTTTCTGACAACCCAGCACTTAGCGGCTCAACGTAATAGGGTTCAGTGACTTTTAGCGCCTTTGCAATCTTCATATGCAACAGCCATTTTCATAGCCCAGATGCGTCTCGATGCCTAATGGATTGCATATTACTACAGTCGGCGGGCGTGAGATCTTAGATTCTAGAGGAAATCCCACGGTTGAAGCAGTTGTGGGGGCGAGTGATCTGTGCGAAACGGCGGCAGTGCCGTCCGGTGCCTCAACCGGCATACATGAGGCGCTAGAACTACGTGATGGCGATCCAAAGAGGTACAAGGGATTGGGCGTTCTAAGGGCGCTCCAGAATATTGAGAGAGTGATTGCTCCGAAGCTAATTGGACGTGACCCGCGTCAGCAGAGCCAAATCGACCAGTTGATGATCGATCTGGATGGGACACCTAACAAGTCGAATCTTGGAGCCAACGCCATCTTGGCTGTGTCCTTGGCTGTGGCGAAACTGGCGGCCAGATTGGAAGGCAAGGCGCTGTATCAGTATCTGAGCGATGGCAACGGCCAAACGCTCCCAGTCCCCGTCATGAATGTGATAAACGGCGGCAAGCATGCTGGGACAGGTCTCAAGATCCAAGAATTCATGATCATACCGGCAGGCGCCAGAAGTTTCAGGGAGTCTCTGAGAATTGGTTCAGAGATCTACCACACACTCAAGAAAACGATACAGTCGAAGTTCGGGAAGCAATCGATAAACGTCGGTGATGAGGGTGGATTCGCTCCACCAATGACCATGACATCGGAGGCGCTTGAAACACTTCTTGCAGCCATCTCCGAGGCAGGCTACACAGGTGGAAAGGACGTTTTTCTTGGTATGGACGCCGCTTCATCCGAATTCTACACTGGAGGAGGATACGAAATCGATGGAGAGACCAAATCAGCCGAACGACTCGCAGATTTCTACCACCGCTTGATCGAGATCTTTCCAATCTTGTACCTTGAGGATCCATTCGAGCAAGAGGATTTCAGGTCCACCGCAGAGCTCACGAAGAAAATCGGGGGCAGAGTTCAGATTGTCGGCGACGACATATTCGTAACCAATGTTACAAGGTTGAAGAGGGGGATCGACATGGGCGCTGGAAATGCTCTGCTCTTGAAGGTGAATCAGATAGGCACTTTAACCGAGGCTATGGCCGCAGCAAAGTTGGCCTTCAACAATGGCTACAAAGTTGTAACAAGCCATAGATCGGGTGAAACAGAAGACACAACCATCGCAGATCTGGCCGTCGCCTTGAACTGCGGCCAAATAAAGACAGGGGGGCCCTGTCGCGGGGAGCGAACGGCGAAATACAACAGACTACTACACATCGAGGAAGAACTCAGAGAAAACGCCCGCTTTCCCGGGCTCGAGACATTCCGAGGGTCCTAGCCCTCTAACAGTTAGAGGGATAGGATATTAGTATATGCTAATACTCTCAGAATATGATCTCCAATGAGACCCTACAGGCTTCAAGCAGACCTTTGCAGAGCCCTGGCACATCCAACGAGATTGCATATCCTTGACCTACTCTCCAAACAAGAACGAAATGTCGAAGAACTCGCGAAACTAACCGACACCAGTCAATCGAACTTGTCTCAGCATCTTGCAGCTCTCCGACAGCAAAAGCTTGTCGTGCCCAGACGCGCCGGAATGAACGTATACTACGCATTGTCCAACCCAAGGATAGCGGACGCATGCTCCCTCATTCGTGAGGTGCTTGCGGAGGTGCTGGAACGCGATCATCGAGCCGCCAGAATTTTGGAGGTGCCGAGCTAGATGGGTGTGCTTCCAGAATCTCAGGTCAAACGTCTGAAAGCGGATCTGCAACAGAAACTCATGGATCCTGTAACGCTCGCAGTCTTCACCCAAGAGTACGAGTGCGATTACTGCCGCGAAACTCGCGAGCTAGCAGAGGAACTTGCCTCTCTGACCGATAAGATCAGAGTCGAGATATTCGACCTTGTGAAGGACAAAGAGAAAGCGGTCGAGTTCGATGTGGACAAGGTTCCAGCAATAGTCATCGTGGGTTCGAAGAGATTTCACGTGAAGTTCTATGGAGTTCCCGCAGGCTACGAGTTCAACACATTCCTGAAGGACATCATTCAGGCATCCCAGGGACGGACTGAGTTGGCTCCTGAAACGCGCAAAGCACTGAGCAGATTAACCTCTCCTGTTCACATCAAGGTCTTCGTAACTCCGACGTGCCCATACTGTCCGGGAGCTGTTAGCCTAGCCCACCAGTTCGCCATGGAGAACCCGAACATCAAAGCGGAGATGATAGAGATTAGCGAGTTTCCACAGCTCGCTGTCAAGTACAATGTTATGGGCGTACCGAAGATTGTGATCAACGAGGCTCGCGAACTTCTTGGACTGCAGCCTGAGGAAGAATTCCTGCGTCACGTAGAGGCTGCCGCTAGGTCTTCCTCACTTGTTTACGGTTAGGAGAAGGGTCAAATCATGGAGACAGAGTTCACGACCACTCTGGACCAAGTGAAGGACTACACTTTCACTGTAACTTTCGATAAAGAAACGATGAAGGCGTTGACAGTGGATGAGCCTGAGCCCGTTGGAAGCGGACAGGGGCCCAATGCTTCTCGAGTTCTTGCGAGCGCAGTGGGACACTGCCTTAGCGCCAGTCTACTCTTCTGTCTACAGAAGTCTCGAATTCCACTGAAACACATGGCCACGAAGGTTCACACAACCCTCGCGAGAAATGAGGCCGGTCGATGGAGAGTGCAGGCCATCAAGGTCGAGATAAAGGCAGACCCGGAGAGCGAACAAGAGCGCGAACGCATGAAAAGATGTTTAGACATTTTCGAGGATTTCTGCATCGTCACCCAGAGCGTCAGGAAAGGGATCAATGTTCAAGTGAACGTTCAGATCTGACATAGGCAGGCGTGAAGCTAGGAGATATTCAGGAGGATATTCACCAAGGTTCCCTTTTCGGTGGTGATAACGCTACTTCTATCTATTCTCGTTTGGTTAGTTGCCGATTGTGGGAGATGATGCGTCTTGGATGCGTATGAATGCGTTGCGACGAAACTGGATCTGCGAGAATTCGATTCGAAGAATGTGCCTAATGATGTGAAACTGAAAGTCCTAGAAGCAGGGCGACTAACAGGGAGCGGCATGAATGTCCAGCACTGGCGATTCATACTAGTTCAGCAAGCCGAACTTCTCAAGAAGCTGGCAGATGACAGTACCACCGGCAAATGGGTGGAGCACGTCAATTTTGCGGTTATCGTTCTAACAAATCCACGTTATGGGTTCCATCTGATAGACGCTGGGAGGGCTGCTCAGGATATGCAAGTTGCCGCTTGGAACTATGGGGTGACTTCATGCATCTTCACCGGAATGCGTCGAGAGGCTCTCGAGAAGGACTTCGCAATCCCGAAGGACCTGGAACCCAGCATAGTGATAGGTTTCGGGTATCCCGCTAGGAAAATTTCTGGAAAGAAGAAGAACCGTAGGCCTCTTCATGAGCTAGGCTTCTCGGAGCGTTACGGGCAACCCTTCAAATCACAGCAGATTGTAGCCTGACTCTGCAGTAGGTGAAATTCGATTTGCCCTTATCGAAATCTGAGTTGGAGAAGTTCCTTAACGGAACTCGGCTGGCTTATCTCGCAACAACATCGAAGAGCGGAAGACCACGTGTGACTCCGATGTGGTATTTGTACGAGGAAGGATGCTTCTACCTGACAACGCGAATGGGTCGTCTGAAGGGCATCCATATCAAGAATAATCCTTGGATCGCCCTCAGTATTGCCACCGATGATCGACCTTACCGAGCGGTATGCGCATTCGGCAAAGCCAAGATTCTTCAGAAGAATCGAGACGAATGGTTGCAGAAGATTTCTTTCCGGTACGGGAAACCAGAAGGCAAGCGATGGTTAGCCCATGCCACAAAGGAACCTGACAGAGTTGCCTTGATGCTCAAACCCGACAGGATTCTGTCATGGCATTATGGGCGCGACGATCATTCTCGACAGGAAAAAGGAGAGTCAATGGCGACGGCAATTTCGTGAGCTGTGAAACTGCCTTTCTAGGGTCAGAGGAGCGACGAGGCTTTCACAGCCTCACTTTCTGGCGGCTATGCGCTCTCCTTGAAGTCAATCGGTCAAGCGCTTCAACAGTAAGATATCTAGACCTTTTCTCTTCGCGGAGAATTCATCCAGAACTCATTGAAGTGGCAATCAAGATCATTGTCACAATCTATGACGCTTCCTACGTTGCACCTGGACAAGGTAAAGTCTTGCGCCGCATACAGAGCAGACAAGAAACTAATGGAAAGAGTCAAGAATGAAGCGACGATCAAACATATCTCAGATTATATCGTTTTGGTCGGGCTCAGTATCTGCCCGTAGCTCGCTTCGCCATATCGCCATATCGTTCTCTTCTCTTCTCAGTTATCTTTCTTCTAACTTCTCTAAAGTAATCCTCCCGCTTCCTCATTTCTGTTTCAAAGTAGTCGACCGCCTCTCTGCAAGCCGATATGTCGACCTTGGAACACCTAGCAAGGAACGGAATTAGGGCTCTATATGCCATTTCCCTCAGTTGTGGTTCCGCCATATCCTCCCTCAAGTTCTCATCCAACAGCTCTCTGACGTATTTCTCAAATTCGTCAAGGGCGCGACGCGCCATGAAATCAGCAGGCTGGATCTGTGGTTCCTTCACAAATGCAAATACGAAGTCGCCAACGAACGCCCCAATTTGCATGGCATGAAAAGTCGTAGTGTATGCTCTGATCGGGCGCTGGTACAAGAACCCATCGGGATGAAGTGCAAATCCCGCTCTAGAAGCGCTCGTAACAAAGCTCGCTACAACCCTCATGTCTTTGCTGTTGAATGTGGAGACCAGGCGCCCCCGAGGTTTGAGAACGCGATAACATTCCCTGAATACCTCGTGCAACATCCCCTCATATTCTTCAAGGGATTTGTTCTGCGTCTTGTTGATGATCACTTCATCTTCCTTGTTCATCGTGAGTCCTCCACTCAACCAGACGTACCAGAAATCCCCAAGTTCGCCGTAGTTCACATTCCCCCCATATGGAGGGTCGGTAATTATCGAATCGATGCTCTCATCAGGTATGGGCAGTTTCACTGAACTCGTCGTCAAAATAAGGCAGGTGGCGTCTCTCTCTGTCAGATCATCAAAGGCTTGAGCGAGTCTGCAGAAGTCTCCAATAACACGATTACCATACCTCTTTCCCCTTGCGACAGCGATTACTCGCCGTTCGAACGTATTCCAAACATTGATTTCAAGACTTCTTGGATATATCCAGTACGCATGCATTGCCCATCCTTCAACGATCTTCCCCCTGAGATGCGATTGGCGGCTTGCCCATTTGAGGGAACTACTGAGCGCGAACTTCAGGAATTCTCTGGCTTCTTCGTCGGCAACGTTGCCGATTTCCTTGAATAGTAGGGAAAACGCTAGCAAGTTTCGTTTCGTAAACAGCTCATAAAAATGATTGATGTTCTTGCTTAGTAGAGAACTTGTTTTGTCGCCAGGCGGCACAGGCGTCCTAGGATACCAGAGATCGCCTTTGTCGATATGCGAGACAAATTCCTCGTCAATTTTTCTTGCGAGCTGCACGTCTTCCTCAGTAGGCAACCTCTCTGCAGAAGAGCCGCAGATAGGGCATTCGTATCGTAACCGGGTAATTTGCCGCGTTTGCTCGTCCCATTCTATCCAATCGGCGTGCGCTTCCGAACTGCATTTGGAGCACCTCGTAGAATACAGTTTTAGGATCGCTTCTCTCGCTCTCTTGGCTAATTGGGAGAAAGCGCGATGAAATCGCTCGAGGTCTACTGGCCGCACTTCCATTTTGGTAATATAGGTTGCCAGAGGATTGATGTCGACGCCTACGACTTTTCTTCTCAGTTTTAGTGACTCGACGATAGTAACTCCGCCGCCACAGAAGGGATCGAGGACAAGATCGGCTGGAGAAGTGTAGTGTGAGATGAGTTCTCTGAATACGTTCCATGGTCTGCGCGCGAAGTACTTGTGCATAGTATAGACTGGCGTATGTGGTTTGGCCTCAATTGTCCTGAACGCGGACATGATGTTGAACCGTCTTCCTACCTTGGTCTGGTGGTTGCTCCTCATTGAGTGACCGGGCAGGTCTTCTTTGAATCTCCGAAAAGAACTTCACCAAGTTAAGCGATACGGAACGGTTTACGTCGTGAGCAGCTAGATCGAATTGATCTTGTCGTAACGTATATCGGGAGCGAGTCGTAGCTCCTAGTGGTGGTTCCAGAATGATCAAGAAGGCTCTCTTCATGGAAGGCCACGTTCCGAAGGGTGGGGCGTGCATCTCGGCCTTCCTCGTCTTGAAGCGTGACGCGGCAATTCTGGTGGGCAAGATGACTAAACCTGAGGTCTGGGTTGAGAAGTTTCTGGTCGGTGAGAGCTTCGCTCCGAAGTATGTGGCTTCAAACAAATGGGTCATTCCTGCCTCCCACTTGAAGTTCGGTGAGAAACCTGACGATGCTGCAAACAGGATCTTAGCAGATGAAATACGAGGTAGGAAGAGCAAGTTGTCATTATTGCAGGTGCAGTCCCATCTCTCAGAGGATCCAGCCGATCCAGAGGCTGCGCACTGGGATATCTGCTTCGTCTATAGTGGAAGAACTAGAGGCGAAATAGAGCGACCTGAATGGTTCTCGGAGCTCAGGTTCATGCGGCCACGGGAACTTAAGAGCGATGATTTCACCCGAGGCCACGGCGATGTACTAAAGCAACTCGGGGTAATCAAGAATTGAATCACATTCAGGTTCATGAGGCTTCGTAAGCATATGACAGCTCATAGGGATAACTCTCAAACGTCGCGACCTTCGCGCCCTTCATGATCCTCATCATGAGATGAATTGTCCTAGGCTTCAGGAAAATCGTCAAGAACTCGTGACCGGTGGTCCCCTCGACATAGTTCACAATACGCCTTCCGTCTAAGCTCCTGTAAATCCTCGCCGAAGTGAGACTGGTTTGCTTACTCGCGTCCTTAGTGGCTTTCACAAGCGAATCCACAAGGCGCCGCTGATTCTTAGGCTCAACGCGAAAAACACTGATCCAAGTCACTGTCTTCCTTCTAGTTGGGCTTGCTGGAGGACACTTGGTTGCCAACTACATGAGGGGACCCGGACCGTCTAACATTATGATCCTGACGAACTTTGAAAAACAAGTACTGACGGGATACCCGCTGACACTTGACGAAGCCAAGGCTCAAGGATACCTCCTAGAAGGTGAGTGTCTGCCTTGGATGGGTTACCACTACGTCAAAGCTACCCCAGATGGCCAGGTGGTCTACCTGCTTCTGCTGTTCAACTCGAAGAGCGAACTGATCGGGATAGAGTTCGAGTCCCTCACCGAACCGAAGAATCGTCTAAAGGGATCTTCCCAGCCCCCATGGGAGGACCTTAAACAGGGCCACCTTGGGTTGGAATTCGAGCACTGGATACTGCACATATACTGGGAATCACCTGCGAACGCCTGCTAATCTCTTAGGGGATTGCTAAACTAGAACCCACTTTTTTCAATATCTTCTCAAATGAGAAAGGATGCGCCAAGGATCTGGTCGCGTGCTGTCAGTGATTTGGCTTCATCGCGCAGTCAATCTACTAATCTACTGCTCCGTGGCGCTTGGAATTCCTCTTCTTGCACTACTGTACGAAGCGGTACCAACTTGGCTCTTCCTCTCTGTTTCCTAGGCTGGCTCGTCTTCCTCTTCGCCGCCATCCTAGCCACATTGGGTCACGTGATCGCCTATCCGCTTGTCATGGCTCTCTCAGTCTTGACGCTGATCGTTTCTCTTCCTCAGCCCGAACATTTCTCCTTTGTGAGAGCAGGCATTTCAGTCGCCTCGCTTACATTCCTAATCGGCTCTGCCCTACAACTTGCAGTACTAATTCTCATATCAGTATACTTGGTGAAGACGCGAGGCTTAACTAGAGAGGGCGGACAAGCCTAGTTGCGAAGGTCGTTGGGTTATAGGTCCAACCTAGCTTCCTAGTGCGCCAAAACGCGCATACAGCCCCCCACCCACCCCTCACAACAATAAGGGCCTAACCTTACTCATGTACCCCCTCACAACTCACTGCAACGTGAATTCCACGCATATCCTGCTGATGGATGGGCTGTAGCTTCCACATCTGAAAGTACCAAGTATCCTCAGTTTACGGCCGAAGCTTACCACGGCCTCCGTTAACTGCTCTGTCGCTTCCAGTTTGTTGTGAGCGAAGGTGTAGTAATGTATCACCCCGTCCTTCCTCAGGGCCGGCAGTGCGATATCGAGAAATGTGTCGGCTTGCTTTGGTAGAGGCATGATAATTCTATCGAATAGCCCCAGCATCGGAACCGTGGCTCTAACATCCCCTTCAATCACATTGACCATGACTTTGTTCATCAACACGTTCTGACGCATGTACTCGACAGCTTTCGGGTTGAGCTCAGCAGCCGTAATCTCGCTTCTGCTCTTCTTAGCTGCAAGTATCGCGTATGGCCCAACGCCTGCGAACATAACCAGAACCCTCTCCCAGTCTCGGATCTGCCCCACGACTCGCATCCTCTCCGACGCTAAGCGCGGGCTGAAGTAGGTCTGCGCTACGTCAAGCTTGTAGGCGCAGCCGAACTCCCTGTGGATTGTCTCTGTCCTGTTCTCGCCCGCAATCACCTCCAACCCTGGAAGTCGGTATTCGCCTGAAACCACTCTCACCTTCAGGGCCGCGACTCTTACCCTAGGGAACGCGTGGAGAAGCGTCCCACCTATGAGTTTCTTCTTCGCAAGAAGGCGATCGTCCAGTTCAAGAACTGCGATGTCGCCTATCATGGTGTAGGACGACGGAAGGACCCTTGACTCATCATCGTTGAGTTTGCCAGCCAGTGCTTCACGGAGCGACCTTGGCTGATGATTCATCTTCACGCACACGAAAAACTATGTGAGCAGGCAACCTAGAGTAAAGTCGGTATGTCTTGTACACTACCGACGCAAGAGTCCTTTTCGAGTGACGTATACTATCTTCTCCTCTACCTTGACCCTGAGGCTGTATCTTGCCCTCTCATATCCCTCAATCTTGGAACATCGTAATCTGAACGCCCGCGCAAGGTTCTCAGCTTCCTTTATGGACCGGCAACGGACCATAAAGCCTTCAATTATGCCTCTTGAGACCAACATGAGTTTCCTCTGTCGTTGACCGTAAGCGACACGCCTATCAAAGGTCCCAGGTCTGTACTCCTTCACTCGTTACATCCCCAAAAAAGCTTGAACGTACGTGAGCAGTATTGGACCCGTGCTCTAACTCGGCGCAACCTCCTGAGAGGGTTGACGCGAAGCTCACAGGAAATCAAGCACGCCTGGATCATTGACCGTGATGCCTTGCTATCGAGCGGTTTCGCCTGCGGAATGGACGGTTGAGATGCTTCCGGTTCTCCAAGGGAGAAATAGCTGCAATTCGCCTCTGAAGGTATTGACCCTGGCACCCCGAATGACTACTGTATCATCCTTCGCTACAGAATCAATGCGCCTGTTCCATAGAGGAAGTCGAATCTGCCCTGTGCCGTCTGAGAGAGTTGCTACGCATAAGGCAAGGGGCGTGCCATTTCTCGACTCGATCGACCTCACCTCCGATTTATCCGTGACCTTCACCGTCAGGCACACGTGCCTCAAGCCGACTCGAAGGTCAGCGATATGTCTCTCCATTTGAGGGCAGTCAGTCGCAGCAGATCTTGCCTCTTCCATATTCAGTAGTCGCCTGAACTCTGGAGGTAGATGACGAAGCTTCGCTAGCGAAGCCTCTGAAATAGCGGCTTGCGCCACAGATCGCTTGTTCTGGGAGAACATGAAACAGAAGGTCTTGTCCTCTCGCGGACGTACCTCTATCGACAGAGAACCGCACGTCGACTCTTTGCTGCCCTTGGCCTTCTCCAAAGCGTGATACAGATCCTCAGGTTCCAAGCCGTATTTCCTTGCCAACAAAAGGAGGTAGATTAAATCGCGATCCGAGCGATGTTCTCTTGCAAGGCTTCTCAAGGCCGATGACATGTCAGCTTCTCTCTTTACGTGGTGGCTTCTCCATGAATGCGTTTCGGTGGCGGAGACCTCGGAAGACTGAGCCGTCGGTGTACCTGACCTGCCGACGGGATCTTCCCTGAAATCTACGACGAGTCTCATGATGAAATTCTCTACGCGTTTCGCTTCTAGGAGTGAAGATGTCCTCGCCGAGATTGTTGGAGTTGAGACGTTCAATCTGATAGTGTGCCATATCTTGAATTGTACGAAAGTCTGTGCTTTGTTCAGGGGATACGATCGTCACAGCGGTTCCTTTCTTTCCTGCTCGTCCGGTTCTACCGATCCTGTGGAAGTATGTGTACGGATCCTCGGGAACATCGTAATTGATTATATGCGTGACTCCCTCGATATCCAAGCCTCTGCCCGCTAGATCAGTGGCAACTAACACCCGTCTCCGACCGCTTCGGAAGGCTTCCATTGCGTGATCGCGCTGATTCTGGGAGAGGTCACCATTTATCACGGTCACATTCTCGTTTCTCCTTCTAAGTGACTGGGCCAGCCAGAACGTGGTGCGTTTGGTTCGACAGAACACAATGGCGCGTTCCACTTTCTTGTCCTGCAAGAGCCTGAGAAGCCCCTCAAGTTTCCTCTCAGAATCGAGTTCGTAGAAATATTGGCCGATCTCCTTGATGTTGAGATCCTCTGGCTCAATCAGCACCTCGCGAGGGTTCTTCATGTGTTTATGGGCGAGTTTCAGTATCTCGTCAGGCATTGTCGCTGAGAAGAGGGCCGTTTGACGCCTTCTTCCGATCCTTCCAAGGATGCGTTCAACATCGTCTATGAAGCCCATGTCAAGCATCCGATCGGCTTCGTCCAGGACAATGCACTGGACGTTATCGAGTTGGAGGGTCCCGCGTTCGAGATGGTCAATGACGCGCCCAGGTGTCCCAACAACGATCTGCGGGCAATCTTCTAGTGCATCAATCTGAGCGTAAATTGACTGGCCTCCATAGATGGCTAAGGCACGTTTGCCTGTGTGCTTGCCGTACGAGTTGATGTCTTCGGCAACCTGCACCGCAAGCTCGCGCGTCGGAACGAGCACTATCGCCTGAACATGAAGGTCTAGTTCATCAACGATCTCCAGTATCGGCAGACCGAAAGCGGCGGTCTTTCCGGTTCCTGTGTGTGCCTGACCAATGACATCGCTCCCACTCCACAGAAGCGGGATAACCGCCTCCTGGATAGGAAAGGGCACGTCAAATCCAAGCGCTTTGATAGCACTCAATATCTCTGGGCTTAAGCCCAATTCTTCGAAACTACTCATCATTTGTTTCTCCTTGGCCTTGGCGGCACAACGCAGATCTGCAACAAATCCCGAAAACTTGTTCGCCGTTCAGGTTGGCTTTGTGCCGCTACGGGAACCAGAGTTGGGCTGTTTCATCAGGCTTCCGCGATCATACTGCTTCGGCTTATGGTCATCTTAAGAAGAACTCAGAGTCTTGTGGATGCCCACGTGGCTGTGAGAGCTTCTTGCGGGCACACATGCAAATCCGCTCTAAAAGTCTAATGGTTTGCTACCTGTTGCCCGTGTGTGCCACCAATGGCGCGCGGAATGGAATTTGAATTTTGATTTTCGTGTGCGCGAATCTTTCATTGAGGTCATGAAACCAGCCAAAAGAATCTCCCGCAAAAGTCAGAATGCGTTTTCATGGATAGTGCGGGGGAGTAGATTTAGACTCACATTTAGAACTACCGAAATACAAAACGCTTGCTCAGAACTTGTGCAATCTCAGTGTTGAATTGCGGAGAGCAAGCGTCGCACGGCTTCGCTGTTCTTCTACCAGCTTCGCAGGAGTTCGACGGTGCGGTTCGACTCAATTGAAGCAAGCGTATTTTTGAGGCGCTCCGCTGCCATGTGCCAATACTGAGAATTTACCTCCACACCTATACTGTTGCGGCCGCACTTCGCTGCCGCAACCATCGTGGTTCCCGTACCAACGAACGGATCCAGCACCGTATCGCCTGCGAAACTAAACATTCGGATGAGACGATCCGCGAGTTCCTCGGGGAAGGGAGCAGGGTGGTGGCGGGTTGATTCACCCCTGATGTCGTCCCAAACTTGCCTGAACCAGCGCTGGTGCTTATCGGCTGAAATAGCGCTCAGTAACCGTGTCTGCTGATCTGGACTCCGATAGCTTCCAGGCTTACGCTCCATCAGGATGTACTCGATGTCGTGTTTAATGACCGCGTTTGGTTCGTACGGCTTGCCGAGGAATCTACCCGTGTTGCCTTCGGCTTCATAGCTGGCAGTGGCGATTTTGTACCAAAAGATTGGCGCTAAGTTGTCGAATCCAAGGCGTCGAACTCTTACCTGGATGTCTGCATGAAGAGGAATGACACGGTGCCTTCCGTGTTTGCGCCTACTGAGGAGCACATCACCGACGACTATGACCAGTCTGCTGCCTGGCACTAGGACGCGGAGGCACTCCTTCCAGCATTTGTCCAACTCATAGAGGAACTTTTCGTAGTCTGCGATATTCCCAAGCTGTCCCTCGGTTCGAGGGTAAGGTTTGAGCGTCCAATACGGCGGCGATGTCACCACTAAGTGAACACTTCCGTCTCGTATTCCACTGAGATACCGTGCGTCCCCCAGTACGAGTTTATGATGCGTCGGCATTGATCGCAATTTGCGCTCGATTTGGGATATAGCACAGGGATCCTTGACGAGTTTTGGGATAAGGAGGTCCAAATCGTGGGTTGTAGGTTTCTCTGGAATCGTGAATGACAGATTCGACGAGGACGCTTGATCCATGAATCATCCCAAATCATAATATGGCTGGAGCACTGGACTATGAGACGCCCTCTTGCCACCGACCAACATAGAAGACCGCTAACGTTCTATTCCTGATTCATCCACGCCTGCAGCGTATTTAATCACTCTCCTGAGGGCGAAATGTGTCGTAGCTCGACTTCGATCTACGAATCCAAATGCAGGATGTCGAGCCCCGTAAGACTGTGAATTCCGTCTGGCTCGGGAGAGATAATGATATGAGCCGAGTTGCTCGCATTGGGTGGCAGATGTCGAGCGAGCTGAACATTGGGCGGGAAGTTCGACCTGCATTGCCGGGGCGGTCTGAGTATACTGTAAAGATGACTAAGATCCTTGAACGCGTTCGCGCTGAGACGGTGAAATTCGAGCAAATCGAGGATGAGTTGCTCGACACGCTCTGGGAGCTTGACGCCAAGCTTCAGGCAGGTGCAATTGCCATGGAATCCTACAGGAATGACAAAGGCAACTGGTGGACGGAGATAATAAGAAAAATAATTCAGCGAGCTGCTGATGTTGAGGTCAAGCCAGCTTCGATAACTGGCACGAGCGAAACTCACAACGTAGACTTGGTGCTTATCAGAGCGTCGGTTCCGATGGTCTGCGTGGAAGTCAAGGCTCAGGGCAACCCCGGTTACCTTCTGCGAAAGGAGATGAAACCGGAGCGGAGAATCCAGTCTGACATAGACAAACGTCTCAAAGAGGTGAAGTACACGAGCGTGGACCTCAAAAGAAAGTATGGTAGGAGTGGCGGGGACAAGATTCTATCTTTGGACAAGGAGCAAGATTGGATCGAATGGAAGGATAATGCCCAACCAAAGTTCTACGCGATTTGGCTGGGGAGAAGAGCTACCGGCGAAAGCGTTGAGCTCCTGCTACGGAAAATGCGCGAAGCCATGAAGTACCTGAATGGGATAGGGGCCTTCATGTATGAAGCCCGAGAAGATAGCAGAGGCTATCGGCAAATAGATGTCTTCAAGGCCGAGTTCCCCATCTCCGTTGCTATCGAGAAGATTGTCGCCGACATTAAGTCGGCCGCGACTGGCCAAGCTTTGCTTAGCTGAGGGCGCGGTCATTCGTTAAGGATTTGGGTCGTCCCGGTTGTAATTGGTTCAAATTGCTTCGGGAACGTCCCCCTTTTCGGTAGTGCTAGCGGAAATACGAATGGAGTTGCATTTATGAAAGGAAAGAGCCACAAACCCCGACGATCAGCGTTCTAAAAAGGGTAGTAAACCATGAAAGGAGATGATTAAAAACGATAAGCGTCGGAATCGACGTCCACAAGAAGCGTTGCCAAGCATGCCTCAAAGACCAAGACGGCCATCTAATCGAAGAACTCAACTTCCAAAACACCGCAGAAGGCATCTTACAGATCAGAACTCTACTCGCAAGCTACCCTGAAGCCAAAGTAGCCTTCGAATCAACAGGCAACCTCTGGACAAGAATCTACGACAAACTCAGCGCGGAACCCACCCTAAAAGTCATCTTAGCGAATCCCTCAAAACTCGCATAATCGCAGAAGCCAAAATCAAAGGCGACCGAAGGGAGTCCCGAGTCCTAGCAGACCTAGTGAGAGCAGACTTGGTCGCAGAAAGTTACGCACCCGAGCCAGAAATCCGAGAGCAACGAGCCCTCCTCCGGCAACCAAGAAGCCTAGTCGAGGATACGGTGACCATCAAGAACCGCATCCACAACCAACTCGACAAGTATGGACTGAAGCCACGTTCAGCGACATCTTCGGCACACAGGGCCGAGAATGGCTCCGAACCCTACAGCTCTCACCCAACGAGAAAACCATCTTGGACGTGAACTTGGACCAACTCCAAAGCATAGAACACGCCATTGGAACCCTCACAACGCAAAATAGGATTTGGAGATGGTGCGGGGAAGGGGATTCGAACCCCTGAAGGCTTGCGTGGGAGACCTCTACGCCACAGGATCTCATCTCCAGCCCATGCGCTACTCTTCGATCTTAAGTGTAGCACCGCCCCGTGGCGGTCCTGCCCCTTTGACCTGGTTCCCGCCTGCTCATTCCTCGCTAGGTCTCGGGAATCCCCGCCCAGCTCCACCTCGTCATCACTGAGGCCTTTAAGTTTCCCGTAATTGTCCCCCATGGCCTGCCCCAATGCTTTTAGTTCGGCAAAGAGGTTCCGAGTTGGGCCCGTAGCTCAGGTTGGATAGAGCGGCAGAATCCGCTACTGGCGGAACTTGCTGCCGAACCTCCTACGGAACACCGGACAAAGCTGTAGAACCGGGCTATAGGAATTCGTCATCCGGTGCAGAAGTCCGGGGTTCAAATCCCCGCGGGCCCGCCAACGTTAGCAAACCCGTTTCCTTTGCGTACTTTGCATGCAAAAGATATTAAGTGCGCAAATATGCCAGATGTTCAGGGATTCGAGATGGCGCGGTCTGTTAGGGTGGAAGAGAGGACGTACAGGAAACTTTCCCGGGAGGCGGGACGGCTTCAGACTCAGTTTGGGCGCTCAGTGTCGCTTGATGAAACGATTTGGTCACTTCTCCGAGGACCGAGGGAGGAAGGAAGAATTACTGATCTTGCGGGGACATGGCGGGTTACTGATGCGGAGATCAGAGACTTTGAGCGGGCGTTGAGAGAGGGATGGAGTCGCTGGAAGGTTCGGCGTTCTGCTTAGACACATCCGTCCTGGTCGACAATCTGAGAGGTCGAGGTGAGACAGTAGGTTTCCTGAGAAGATTCGAGGAAAGAGGTGCCAACCTATTCACGACGTCCATCAATTCCTTCGAGCTGTATTACGGTGCCTACCGGAGCGCGAAGAGGGAGAAGAACATAGCCGCGGCTAGGGCCCTTCTCAAACGGCTTGTTGTATTGGAGCTAACGGAGGAGGGCTCTGAGGAAGCAGGCAGAATCCTCTCACTCGTGGAGTCTAAGGGTGAACGCGTCGATTTTCGGGATGTTCTGATCGGCGCGATTGCGAAGTTGCATAAGGCCACGTTCATCACTAGAGACACAGAGCACTTCAAACGCATGCCAGACCTCAACGTGAAAGAAGCCCCATGAGAGGCCCGGGGACGCCTAGGGTCCGGGGTTTGAATCCCCGCGGGCCCGCCACAAATCGTCAACGATTTGAATTGGGTTATTCTGCACGACAGGAATTCTGAGGTTAGGCTCCCGAAGCAAGTTCGCGTACGGCTACCAGCTCGTCATTCGAACCTCCCTATACGGACCCAAAAAGGGGAGGAATGAGCCCCAATGATTCACAGCCAGAAGCCTCTAGGAAGGTGAGCGACCCTTTAATTGGCGGCTCACAATACATGAGGTAAGACCTTGACTCGGCTAGTAAGGAACTTGAGCATTGAAGGGCGACCGGCGGTGGCCCTTTTCGACACGGGCTCAGTTCGCAGTTACGTGGCAAGAGAGATCTGTGAATCCGCTCCTCGCATCAAGGTTAGAGTGCCCTACGCTGTCGGCTTGGGCGGAAAGATGATCACGATCTCTGAAGAATGCATAGTGCGTGGCGAGATTGAAGGTCTTGAGCTAACTATGAAGGTCGCGCCGATAGACGATATTGGAACGATAGAGGGACGAAAGCTTGGCGCCATAATAGGAGCAGCAGCCATGGAGGAGTGGGAGATCCGCTTGGATTTGGCGAAAGGCGAACTCGACCTGTCAGGGCTTCGAAGAAGAGAATTCATTATCTGTGTACCTAAGCAGACGCAAACAATTTCACAACGTCCGAAAATAGCAGCAGAATGAGCCGCTATTCCAATTATTCGTGTATCGACACCGAGAATCAAAATTCGAACTGACGTGGTTCTCCTTACTTGAGGCCTTTGATAGGAGATTCGTTTGCGTTCTACTGAGTTTCCTACATTCTTGAGAATGAGGCTTTGACCGGTAGCTTGGTCTCCCTTACCTTTTGTGCTCTCCTAGTGGCGTTGAGGACGGCGAAACCGGAGACATTGCCGCTCTCATCCACCCTGACGAAGATATCGTCCCCCGCATCCTTGAAGAAGCCCTTCCGTGGTTTGGCGAAACCCACTTCAAGGACATCTCCCTCTGGGTCGAACCAGATTCTCAGGGCTTCCTGCTCCATACCAGCTCCCCTTTCTTTACTGTGTCCGTGAAGAACGCGGTCACTATAAAGCCTTCTTCGTTCAGCATCCGGACGACGGCGAGAAGATACTTCTCGGTGATAGGGGTGTCTCTGTAGTGCCTGTAGAATAGCCAGACGGAAGCGTCGTAGATGCTTCTTCGGACCTCATCGGGTTCGACCACGGTTTCTCTCAGCCTATCGATCTCGTCCTTCATTTCCGGGTGCTCGCGCACGTGTTTCCATCGGTCCTCATCTAACCTCACAATCTTGCCCACATTGGACATGATGTCGAGAACGAACAACACGAGTTGCCTTCGATTAGTGTGGGTCCTGCTTCAGGATGACGACGGACTTGATGAACTTAAGTGTCTTCGTCAGTTTCGTAAAGACAAACAACGACTGCGGCAAATGTTGACGACGTATGAATGAGTCAAATCCGTCAACCGAGGTAGAAGGGTCACCTCACCCAAGAAATAGTCTCGTAAGGGAGTTGAACCTTCAATTGGTCTCGAAGAGAAACCTACTTACTTTCCCTCAGTCCGACCGCGTAGCCAAAAGGCAAGAGCAGCTTCGTTGTCACGTTGAATGCTTCCGCAGCAAGATCGAGTGCCTCTGAGGATGGCAGGTTGAAGGGGAACCCAACGTGAACCCAGATGAGCCAGTCAATCACGAAAGCCGAGAGGAGAACAACCGTCAACCTTCGCAGAACGAAGTGGTTCTTCGCCTGTAGGAGTGCGAGAAGCATCGAGCAAACTAGTAGGCCGACTGCCCAGAACGGAAGCATATCGAAAGGAGGGAATCCTCCCGTCAAGTTGAAGAGGACTTCATACAGACCAAGTGTTGCAAGCCCCGCCACTACTCCATTGTAGAAGGCTGACTTCCGGCTAGCTCGAAACCTCCAGGCGACAAGAGCAAGGACCGCAAAGAACGTTACGATCGTTGACAGACGAATAGGGGCGGAACCCACAACGAGCCACAGTCTATCAAGATAGATCATAGCTCTTGCTCTCCCCACGAGGCAAGATCAATCGGTACGTCTTCAATGTGGCGGACAACCGCGAAGGGCAAGGTCGACTCACTCCAAAGCGAGATCGAACAACATGAGAGTCTTCTCAAACAGAATATCTCCAAATGCCCAAGCTGCGGACAAGACATCAAACCTGCTTCAGTGAGGAAAATGGTGAAAGCTTACAAGGCGAGAATCGAGGTTCCAGAATCGCGGCCAGTCCGTCTCCGAAGAGTCTTCGAGATCTGGGTTATCCTCACGTTCGCTCATTACACAGACCTGCTGGATATAGGAAGTCATAGAGGAGAGAAGGAGGAAGCCCTTTCCAAGCTTGGTGGCGAGGGCAGGGCGAAGCCAGAAGATCTCAGAGAATCGTCAGATCTTTCGTAACGAACCTCTGGGATCGTGCAAGTCTCATCCACGTCCAGCAGAAGGAAATAGGTTGAAAACTCAGGGTCAGGCAGTCAGGATTTACCTAGTTTCTTAGCTGGATACCTGCGGACCCCCAAGTCTGAAATCCTACGCCTGTTGTACAGGTGCCCGCCGCACGCCAACACCCCTGGGTTCGTTGCGATGAGCGTCATCGGTTCAGCGCTCACTCTCCCTCTGAAGTTGGCCGGCAAGGCGACTACCATGGTTCAACCACTCTTTTCGGCTGTCGCAGGAACGCTGAGTGTCGGTCTTGGGACTGCGATCGTCCTAGGCTTTCTTCGATAATGGGCGACCCAGTTGGGTCAGTCTTCTGGTTAGATTTATCAAGCTAAGTATTGCAGTCAGATCCAATCCCTTCTAAGGGATAACATAATTGCATAGAGGCCTACCTATTCTGTTTGGAGTTCATGAAGGATTTCTTGGAAGTAATCCAGTGATTCTGGATTGAGGAGGGCGTCCCTGTTGGTTACTGGTTTTCCACTTATTATGTTCCTGACAGCACTTTCAACTTTCTTCATGTTAAAAGTGTAGGGGATGCTGGGCGCATGGAATATTAAGTCAGGAACGTGCCTTGGAGAGGCGTTTTGACGCAGAGCTTTTCTTATCTTGTCCTTCAGCTCCGGTGTCAGGCTGAACCCAGCAGCAAGTTGAACGAAGAGGATGATTCGCTCGTCTCCTTTCCAACGTTGCCCCACGACCACGCTATCCGCGATTTCCGGTAATTTCTCCACAATACTGTAGATTTCGGCTGTGCCTATCCGGACCCCTGAAGGTTTCAAGACCGAATCTGAGCGTCCAAGAAATGTGATTCCGCCGGTATCGCTGTGCATTACCACATAGTCGCCGTGCCTCCACACGTTCTTGCCAGCTGGCTTGTAGAAATTGAAGTAGGCTTCTCTGTACCTGTCATTGTCCGGGTCATTCCAGAAGTAGAGCGGCATAGAGGGTGAAGGCGCTTCGCAGACCAGTTCTGCCTCCTGGTCAAATACGGGATTTCCGTTTTCGTCGTATGCCTTCACCTTCATCGCCAAGGCGGGTGCCTGAAGTTCACCAGCATATACGGGTAGAGTGGGGCTTCCCGCGGCAAAACAACCATTGATGTCCGTCCCCCCGGAAATAGAGTTGAAGTGCAGCTCTTCCTTGATTTCCCGGTAAACCCACTGGAACCCTTCAGCGGAAAGGGGAGAGCCAGTTTGAGATATTTCACGCAGGGATGACAAATCGTAGGACCTCCCCGGAGTTGCTCCAATGGTTCTGAGATGATTGAGGTAGCTTGCACTGCAACCGAAGATGGTTATCCTCTCATCCTCTACCAGTTTCCACATCGTCTCCCAATCGGGGTAATTGGGGTTGCCGTCGTACAACACTATTGTCGCTCCCACCGCTAGGGAGCCGACCAACCAGTTCCACATCATCCAGCTTGGAGACGTTATGTACGTGATTCTGTCTTCACGTTTCAGATCGGTATGAAGTAGCAATTCCTTTAGATGATTTAGAAGAACCCCGGCAGCTCCCTGCACCATGCACTTCGGTTTATCGGTTGTTCCGGATGAGAACATGATGTATACAGGATGGTCGGAAGGTAGCTGTTCAAATTGAATCTGAGCATATTTTTCGGAGGATAGGAAGTCGTGATAGTTTACGGACTTGGGAATCTTGGCGATGTCAGGCCTCTCCGTGGCGTACGCAAATACTACGACTCTTTCCAGCGAGGGGATTCCCTTCACGATTTTTTCGGCATTGGATAGGGTGTCAAAGATCTTGCCTTTGTAGAGGTATCCATCCACTGTGAATAAGATCTTGGGCCCAATCTGGCCAAAGCGATCTAACACTGCTGCGGGTCCAAGGTCTGCGCCGCAGGAAGCCCATGTGGCCCCGACGCTTGTGGTAGCAAGCATTGCGATGATTGTTTCGATCAGATTAGGCATGTAAGCGGCGACGCGATCTCTAGGGACAACACCCATCTCGCGCAGTGATTTGGCCAAGCGCGCGACCTGACTGTACAGTTCCGAATAGGTCAACCTGACAGGTTTCTTGTCTTCTACACGGAATACAAGAGCAAGATAATCATCCCTATGTTTCAAGAGGTTTTCTGCAAAATTCAGTCTGGCATCAACAAACCATTTCGCGCCCGGGAACTTGCTCGGATTGTCCACGACCCTATAGTATCCGCGAGACGCTCGAATGTCGGCGAATTCCCACATCGTCGCCCAGAAGTCAGGTATGTTTTCTATCGACCAACTGTAGAGTTGCCAATAGGAATCGAGCTTCAGGTCATACTTCCTGTTGACGAGATCGATAAAGCGAGTCATGTTAGCCTTTCTTAGGTAGTCTTGCGGAGGTTTCCAGAGGAGGCTTCCCATGAACTCGCCTCGTGGAGATTTGCTTGGTTCTTCAACCTCCTCCCGGCTTGTTAAAGTAAACCCTCAAGAATGAGAGTCTCGTTGCCGATCGATAGAATGATGAGCTTTCTGGTGATATCAGGTTGGGCACTCTGACGGAGATGAAGTGTGTTGCTTGTCGAGAAGGCGAGCCGACCGTAACAGAGGTAGAGGTCGCGGAACTTCATTCACAAATTCCGCAGTGGCAGATCACAGAACCTGACGGCATCAGAAGGTTGGAGCGCGTTTTCAAGTTCAAAGATTTCGCACAGGCCCTTCTTTTCACGAACAAAGTTGGGGAACTGGCGAAACTAGAGGGCGATCATCCCGTTCTAACAACGAGGGGGAAAGGAAACCGTATCTTGGTGGACTCATGAGATTAAGGGTCTGCACCGCAATCGAGTTCAAGCGAGTCTCTGAGGAATGCTCGAAAGATCGTGTTGATAGTTTCGCCTTTGTTGTCGTTCGGATTGTTGAGGAAGTAATTGACCTCATCAATTTCGTTGAGGATCTGTTCAGGCGGGGATTCTTGCAGCTTGGGCACGATCTCCCACGGGACTTGAGCGATCTCTTCTATGATTGTGCTGGTGCACATGAGGACCCATTCAGATGCAGCGAGCGAGCGCAGTCGGTAGATGTCCACATAGCGCGGCTGTCCCTTGAGCGGGTTGTAGAACCACTCAGTCATGACGGCTCGGCGCGGGAATTCTCTCTCATCCCACCACCATTTCTACGCTACAACGGGCATTCAGGATAGATCGTGTCCATCACGGACTTCGAGACGGGGATCTGTTCGATAGCTCTCGCTCTATCAGAGCTTGTGCCTCCGAAGAGACGAATAGCTGAAACCAAGATCTGGTCACTTTCTGATCCTGACTTTTCGGGGCCCGAAAATTGGAGACGATAGATCAGAACGAGCGAAACGACATCGGAAGCATCGTACCATTTGGTGCCACAATTCTCGCAGCGGAACAAGGGCAGATCGAGCTCTGACTCTCCAACCTCATCTCTGATTGCGATGGATTCAGGAAACTCGAAGACCTTCCCTCGCTCTCCGCATGAATGGCAGAAGAGGCCGGGGCGAGGGATCTTCTCCGGCTGCTCTTCCTGCTCGCTGCTCATTCGAACCGCCCACTCTGTCGCCCTGAATCATGGGTCTGAAACTTGCATAGTGCCCAGAAGTCAGGTTCCTGCTCGCCTACTGTCTATCGGCTGAGGTCTGTGGGTAGGGCACCGTAGAGCTAAGCGCATAGTAAGTATGATATAGTTGCAGCCCGCCGTGTGCTACTGTCTCCTTTAGGAGTTTGGTTCGGATCATGCGGTCTGCTAGGTTGCTTGCGGTTACGGTTCTACTGGCTGTCGTGTTGGCAATGGCAATGAACGAGCCCGCGCATGCTACCGTCGCAACGATCACACCCTCAAACGCCGACACCACGATTGATTATATTGTTTCAAATAACTATGGAGCTGCCACAACCATAGGTGTCTACTCCGACGTCTCGAGTCCTTTCATTAGAAGGTTCCTTGTGAAGTTCGATTTGTCGTCCATACCGCCCGGTTCAACTATCAACACAGCATCCATCCAGCTATTCATTACCAGCCATCAGGGGGGTTTCGGTTGGGATGTCGGTAGGACCTATACTGCTAATCGGGTAACCACGGGTTGGGTTGAGGGTACCTTGAACGGTGTCCCTCCTCCTCCGCCCGGCGCAAATTGGAATACAGTTGATGGGACGACAAATTGGGGTACTGCTGGAGGAGATTTCACTTCGGCGGGCGCGGCCTCTCAGACAGTTCATCCCTATTTGCCTTGGCCGGATTCGATGATTTGGGATGTGACAGCCATAGTCAAGGCTTGGATAGAGGGGGGACAGCCGAACTACGGATTCCTCATTAAGGATAATGCTGAAGACGGCGCCGGTACCGGTACCAACTTCGCTTCAAGAGAGTGGACAGATCCTTCTCTTCGGCCGATTCTTACGGTGGATTACACTGCTGCTCCTCCTGTAACTGCGCCAGTCGGCGGGGAAATGCTTCCGGTGGATGCGTTTCGTTTGGTTGCGCCGTGGCTGGCAGTCATCGCCGCAGTCGGCTGCATCGGCACCGCGGTCGTGGTCGCCAAGAAGCTGCGCGCCTAGATTCGTGGACGGCCGGCAAGTGTACCAGCGTTGAAGCACGGCTAGGTGCTTCTACCGGTCCTCTTTCCGTTCTTGCTGTCCTGCGGGTTCGTCTAACCCATCGTATCCTCGCTAGGCTAACTTGGTACAGAAGCTGCCTGTCGAAGATGAGTCATCAACTGAAGAGGTCTTGCACGACTAGAGGCGGAGCCATCTTTCCCGCTGCATCCGCGATCAGCGCATAGATGAAGCCATGCAAAGCGTCGTCAGGCTCGCCTTCCGAGTGCGTGTAGTGGTGGTACTTCTTGCCGCTGACGGTCTCCTGCTCTTCCATCTCGATGCAGGTGAATTGGTCTATGATCCATTCGACGTCGAGCGGTTCCTTCCAAGGCAGCACTAGCATCGAATTCGAGCGGCCAGCAGGATCCTTATGCTTAATCGTCTCAATCGCGGTCTCAATCCAGAACGAGCGGTCTGCGAGTAGAATCATCTGGGGCGACTCGTTTGCCATATTCGTCTGTGGTTCGACGTTCAAGCGGGATCTCTGGTCTGCGAGTGTATTGGCATCCGAGGACTCGATCAGCGAACTTCTTCTGAAGCTCGGAAACTTGGACTGCTCCATATCCGATGTCTGCCACAGCCTGCTTGACGTTGAAGAGCGGAATCAGATTGCCGATGATCTGGACCTGCTTCATGGGATCCCGTTCATCGAACTTGCGAACGTAGATCAGCCGCCAGCGATCCTCTTCGTCAAGCGCCATGATCCAGACGACTGTGAAGGCGAATTCTCCGCCTCCCCAATCTATGCCCATGAATGATTCGAGCGGAGGATCCAATCGCTCAAGCAGGCTGAATCCCATATCACGGCAGGCGAGCAGGTCTTCCGCGATCAGTGGCTTAGCGAGTCCACGGTAGAAGAGGCCGAGAACTTCGTTGAGGAATCTGCGCTCGCTGCGATAGCGAATGCGCTTGGCTTCTATGCTGTTGAGATGAGTGATCGGGAGATCGCGGATCCACGGAGCCATCCGTTGATCTACGTGATAGCCTCAGTAGAATCGGTTCTCGGGTTTCTGAGGGATCCATGCGCCTGACTGTGGATCCCATTCCTTCATGTCGCTTTGCTGCCATGAGCGCGAGAACTCGGAACCTTCATCGCTCGCGGTTCCAACCATGATCATCGTTCCGAATGGCGAGTGGCTCGATGCCTCTTCGACAACGGGAAGCGCCTCGGATTGAACGTCCTGCATCTCGTCAATGGCTGCGAAGTCTGCGGGAATGTTTCTGAGAGCGCTGAAGTCTCTCCAAGCCGAGATCAAGTAGCAGATGGATTATGATACGATGCGAACTGTCACGGTAGAGCGGGAGAAGATAGTCTCGATCCTCGAAGCCGAACGGTTTCCCTTTCAGGATCCTGTTCTGCTTCGTCCATGCGACAGGATCAGTGGGCTTCGGCTTTGCCAGAGCGTCGAGAAGACTCTGCTGCCTTAGCAGCTCGTTGTAGATTGTCGAGTATTTCTCCTCGAGCTCTGAGCTCGTTGGCAATCGCATCTATCTTAGCCTCCAACTCGACAGGCCGCATGACGCCGAGCAGATTCCTAATTGCTTCATTCAGTGACCGCGCATCAGCAGGGCCGAGCTTCCGATCAAAGACTAGGCGAATGACGTCCTTCTGAAGACGCAGGACCCCACCCAAGGTTGAGATGTCGAAGTCCAGCTTGATCGGTTCACCAAGCCTTTCAAGCCGCTTCATCAACGTGCGAACATACCCCTGCTTGTGCTTGGGTGGAAGGGGGGAGTGGCAACCCCGGGCCGCAGACCACGCTCCCTACGAGTACGAGATCGACCAGCTGTACGCGCGGAAGTGAGTTCATTTCGGGAAAGCGGTTGGATAAAAAAGAGGACTAGTCGGTTCCACGACTCTGTGCCTAATCCTTCTTGGCGATCTTGATCTCGATCGTGGAGACGTTTCTCGATTGGCCCTCTTCACCAAGGACTTCGGTGCCAATATTTACGTCCGTGATCTCCAGCTTACCATCAAAGAAGCGTCGGCGACAGACTTCAACGACATCAACCGCCTTGGAGATCACACGTCCTCGTGCCTTTACGGCAAGTTCCTTAGTGCCACTGTTAATCTGCATCACGATAGCGGTGGCGTAACTCATGAGTGGCTTTTGACCGATGAGGATCGTGTTGGACGGAATGCTGCTCCTAACGGAAGAGGTATTCTCGTTCTTTGTCCTTTCTGTCAAGCATTGTTCACCTCCGTATTCGAAGGATACTGGCGGCGTTGCGAAAGTCGCGACAGCTTGGCCATTGAATAAAAGCCTTCTTACGTACTCCGACATGTTGCGTGCGGGTCTTCGTTGTATGTGAGAGAGAATTGTTCGTTGTAGGTAAGGGTTATTAACCTCAACATACGCCTACGCCCGCAAGCTACGTGTACGGGCTGAAATCGACCGTCCTATCGTGATCGTACGTGCCGACGTGCCTGTTTTCTCCCGAAGAACGAGCTTAACGAATCTCCGAGGTGAAACGCATGAGTTCTCAACGTTCCTTCAGTAAGCCAGTGGAGGAAGGGAAGGAATACGAAGTTGAGATCAAAGAGACTAGCCGTCGCGGTGACGGAGTCGCAAGGATCGAAGGCTTCGTAGTTTTCGTCCCACAGACCAAGCCTGGCGACAAGGTGAAGATAAAGATCAACACTGTTGGTCCCCGTTTCGCAACTGGCGAAGTCGTAAGGTAGGATCGTAGATTGATCGGTGATCCACCCATTTTCCATCTTCTTTGTTTGATCGTATAGTTCCATTTTTCTCAGGCCCTAGCAGCTAAGACTACTCATGAAGGCCGAGCGGATTAACCAAAGTGAGTGTCTGCACGAGGGGAGATCCCGGTTGTTGCTTTGAGGACTTTAAATAGACAGTCGTTAGATAAGCGGTGTAGCACTCATGAGCGATAAGCAAATGTCCGCGAGGACCATTTTCGTATCGCTGAGCCTCGTTTTTGTGATGACTCTAGCCCCATCTCTCGTACTGGAACCAGTTTCTGCCGAAACGTACGAAAGATTGTGGTACATCTACTCCCAGGGAGATATGACTCTGAAACGTCACTTCGCTGACATCGAAGTGACCTACAGCTCACCCGATTTCGCTCCACCAGGAGAAGTCATTGAGGTAAAGGTGTCATTGACTTACTTGAAGAATGAAGTCGCCCACATGGCTTGGATAGAGTTCCATGCTGTTGCGGTTCATCTCCGACAACATCCACAAGGAAGTGATCTAACATTCGCCTTGGATGATTCCAGAGTAACCGTCAAGCCGGGAGGGGCGTACACGCACATATTCGCCGTTCAAGTGCCGGAGGAACCCGGCGTCTATGTTCTCACATTGACATGGAAGACTCACGCTCCTCCAGCGACAGCATACGGATTAAGCATTGAAGAAGACACGCTAGACTGGGACACTTCAGGGCATCAGCCCCTACCGAGAGTCAAAGTTGCTCACCCCACCCTGACTGTCAAGCTGCAAAACGCTGCGGCTGCGAAGATCATTTTCGATGGACAGCCAATTCCTGTAGTGGGGGGCCTAGTTGAGGTCCTACTCGTACCGGGCCAGCACTCGCTCGAAGTGCCACCGGAGGTGGAGCTGGCTCCGGGTGCCCGCGCAATGTTCCAGACTTGGTCGGATGGTGAGACATCGAACCCCAGACAGGTGAGTTCCAAACGCAGCATTACTCTGGTTGCTAACTACAAGATACAGTACCTCCTGACCATGATCAGCGACATAGGAGACCCGCAAGGCGCAGGTTGGTACGACGCGGGAACCGAAGCCCTCATCTCAGTAACGTCGCCTCAACCGGAGGAGGGAGTCTTTGGCGCTCTTGGAGGGAAATTCATCTTTCAACAATGGACAGGCGACCTGAATACAAGCTCTCCAACGGCAACCATCAAGATGGACGGGCCAAAGGAGGTTCAAGCAGAGTGGACAATTGACCGTTCTCAACCATACATGATCCTCCTAGGGCTCACAGTAGCGATCATCGTCATAGTCGCGCTTGGTCTGCTAATGAGACGCAAAGCGCATGCGAGACCTGAACCAACTGTAGTTACACCACCCGCCCCGTCGGCTCCTCAACCTGCAGTACAAGCGGCCCAAAAGTTCTGTATGCACTGTGGACGAGCCATCCCGCCGAATGCAAGCTTCTGCTTCAACTGCGGAAAACCGCAAGAATGAAACGAATCCCCTGAGTGGGATCGGTGCGATCAGAATACTACTATGCAGCCCTACGAGAGTAGAGTCACGTCAATCAAGAATGGAGAACCTCTCAAATAACATCCAGCGGCCGGTTGTGGAAAGTGGAGCCTCGGATCTTCTCCACCTTGCGTGGATGGTATCAAGGTTTGCTTTGGTCTCAGCGCATGTGGCGATTTCGAGGGCAGAGCGACGGTCAGCATCCATAAATTTGGAAGGCATGTAAGATACGGCGTTGCTGTCATAATATCTTCGCGTCCTCAACTTTCTCTGGCGTCGCCACCTCTATGTGCCTAGCGACCTTTCTCGCTAAATCTGCGTCTCTTGTTACGAAAACTGTCGCTTTTCTGGATAGTGCCGTTGCTAAATGGTACGCGTCGTGAATGGTTAGTCTCTCTCCTTTCACGACGTAGTCTGCAGCCAACTTGGTCATCGTCTTGTCAAGCGCAACGATTTCTAGGTTATGCAGGTCTTCAATCGATGCGACGGCAACTTCGCTGAAGTCTGAGAAGTCACTCTCGGCCATATCCAAGATTAGTTCTAGTACCGTCACGGACGAGGTTATACCTTGGAGCTTGCCTGAGTGGATCTTTCTCAGGAAGGAGCTCGATTTCTCCATCAGACCGGGCTCCTTGTAGACCACGTTCAAGAATACGTTTGTATCTATGTAACAGCTCATCTCCGCGTTTTCCTGCTTTGCCGGTCTATCCTCTCACGGAGGCTCCTAACAGTCTGTACCGCCCTCTTCCGTCTCGGCCTCGTCGGGAGATTCTCCAGCGTTTCCACCGGATTAGAAACAAGAGGCCTAAGCAAGATTCCATAAGGAAGAGCCTTGACCCTCACCAAGCCTCCCTCAACAATGCCTGCGACTTGCCGAAGAGCTTTAGGTATGACAGTGACACCTTTCCTACCAATCTTTATGACCTTCTCATCCAACTTTCTTTCCCGTAGTAGAACCAAGTTCAACTTTCTTAAATATTATGTACTGTTGTTGTCCGTTCCACGTTAATGCGCACATCACCAACCAAGCACACGAGAAAACAAGCCATAGAACAGTCATTGGCTTTGGACCCTCGGGCGGGAATCGAACTCCCTACCGTTCTCCCTCTAAGAAGCAGGCCTTTCCTTCGGGGCCTAGCAGGGCGACTCGTAGGCCTTGGAGAATTCGTCTTCCGATTAGTGTCCTTCCTACTCCGGCGACCGGCGTTTCCACGAAACTCGATACGCGATTCCCGTTGATTTCAAGAATAACCGGTGAGCGTCTCATTTGCACTGGTCCCATGACCGTGCTATATGTTAGGAAATAATCTGAGAGGAGCTCTGACTCAGATAGTTTAGCATACTGATCTTGGGGCAGTAGGATGTAGCCGGAGAAACCTGTGTCGATGGGAGCTTCGAATGAAATTCGCGTGCGAGTGATAAATGTCTCTGCAGTCGCTTTCAAGGTGGGGCGATTGGGCTTTACGGTTCGATCGTAGTTTGCGCAATCTCGTGTCCGATAGAACCCCACAACCACTCTCCTCCCTCGCCAGATTCGTCAATCGTCAAGTGGACGGTTCGGCATCGCCTGATTTTCTTTCGTCTAAGCTCGGATGCCAAACGTTCAAGCGAATCAGCTACGCCGACAAGTTGACCGTTTGCTATGGCGATGTGTTTGCCACGGTACTTTTTCTCAAGGTTTGGCTTCATTTTTCGGAATGCGTCATCGTTCTGATCATGGGGCAGTAACCCGACTTGCTCTTCATTTGCGGATGCCCAGCCCTCCATCGCTTCTTTTAGGGCGTCTCCTAGCCTCATACCCACTCTTGCTGCCCGGCTCTTGAACTCGCGGTAAGACTTCGACGGGACATTTCGAATTATGACATCCATTCTGGTTCGACCCTCAACAAGTCAAGGTCGGTTGATAAACTTTTTCATCAATCGCCTCATATCACAAATCGACATACGAAACCCGGCGAAAAGGAACTTGGAATCTGGAGTCTCGGGCAGGCTCAGAAAATAATGTTCGACTCCCAAAGGCCTAACCACCATACGAAACTCGACCATCACTTGGCCCCGTGGGTGGCTATTAACGGTGGTCCGAGGTTCTCCCCCGGGCTATCATCATATCTGATAATAGCCAATCACAAGCTACACATGCCCCGACGTCGTCCCCGGCCAAACGGAATGGCTCGAAACATGCCGCACGGGAAGCGACTCCACGGCAACTATAGTGGGCGAGGAAAACTACAAGGATAGCTCACTCTCGGAAAACTTCTCTGTCAGCGTCAACCTCACCTGCGACATCACAGGTATCATAACCGCCGTTCTGCCGCCTCCTGTCCCAGTTTCGACACCACTGGTCGCCCCAACAGTAGCGGGCATATGAAAACCCCCCGCGTGCTTCAAAGCTTCTGTAAGTTTCCCGAACAACAAAACCCTCCCGCCGAGGCTATGGACGAACACCGTAGCTTACGTAATGGTTGATCGCAAAGACCAGGCTAATGCTTGTACTCCTTTAGTGCATCGTGAATGAGGGTTTCCCCTCGTATGATTTCGGTTACCGTTGTTGGTCCGAGTTTCCTGAATGGTTCGGCGTATTGTTGGCCGTTCTGAATATTCTCTGCCGCCAAAAAGGTCAAGGATCTGTGCGTACCGACCGCCACGTAGAAGGCTAGAACGGCAACGCCCGAGCGTGCAGCATGCTCCTTTCCCTCGACTATATCCTCCACCAATCTTAAACCATCCTCAGTCTGTGTTGGACACGCCTCATCCGTATGATCATTCTCAACCAGATAGAACTTCAGTCCATCTGACATCTGCTCACCTCCTTCGCCAGTAACATTTCTTTGACTCCTCTAAGACATGCCCTTCGTTACGGGTTGTCCGAGGTAAGTTGGCTGACGATCAGCAAATAAGAATGCTTCGACGAAGCTGAGCCTCTTCGTCGTGGAATTCGCGAATAATCACAAAACACAAATCGCAGGCCAACATTAAACGTTTTCTTGGCCCAGGAGACTGAGGCTTGTCTACCGTTGTGGCTCCTGCATTCTTGGCTCCTCCGTTCTTGAAGGATCTAGTTCCCAGCGGCCTCGAATATGGCATAAGTTTGCTGGTGGAATTCGAACCGGACTCCATCTGGTATGAGGCGTCACTGACGATTGCAGCTCATTCAGTAAAGGCTGGAATAAGAACTGACTATCATACATTCCAACACGCTCCGGATGATATCAGGAGAGCCCTCGGCCGATGGGGATTGGACGTGAAGAAGCTGGAAGACGACGACATGCTCTGGATCGAAGACAGTTACAGCGTTCAGACAGGACTCGGCACTCCCCAAGACCAGTCTGATCAAACTAAAGTTTCTGTAAGGCTGTCGGATTGGAGCATCGACCTCGCAAAGGGCATCAAGGGAGGGATACCTGATGTCTGGAAAAAACGGCTTCATATTGATGACAACACAGGCATCCTACTTCAGTATAACGAGGAGAAGATGTTCATAGATTTCTGGCGTACCCGAATGATCCCTTATGTGAGAGCCCGCGAATGTGTCTTTATTCAGGCACTTTTGAGGAGCGTTGCTTCCACTTCATTCTACAAGCAGTGGGAATCGTTATGTGACGGAATTATTGATTTCAAGAGCGAAGAGCGTGAGAATGAACTTCAACATTACGTGAGGATCAGAAGTCTCCGCGGTCGGCGATGCGATTCGCGGTGGAGGAACCTCCAATTGTCCGATAACGGTGAAGTCACACTGGTTGATTAGAAATACTATTGTGTGAGTACGAGCTAGCTCTTACCGCGAGAAAGCAACAAATTCGATACTGTCACCCCCGCGCTGACTATGAAGGGGTCCGAACATTTTGTTTGGAGCCTCGGGCGGGCTTCGAACCCGCGACCTGCCGCTCTCCTGATGGTTTACGAGGCGGCCGCTCTTGGATTCCCAAATCTCCTATGGGAATCTACCAGGCTGAGCCACCGAGGCATCCACCTAAGACCAGAGCCCACCGGACTTAATGTGCATTTCCCGGCATCGAATCAACTCGGAACCTACTCCAGTCTCTTCTTGAAGAGGATGACAGCTAACGCCATCACGATGCTCGCGTACGTTCCTAAAGCAACGAAATCTGGCAACACAACATGCAGTCCCACACCCTTCGTAATTAGGGCTCGCAAAGCGTGGTTCATGTATGTCAAAGGTATCAGGTAGGATATCGGTCGGAGATAACTGGGAATAGACTCCAGGGGATAGAATACTCCTGAAAGGAAGATGGAGACGTAGATAATTGGTATGATTTGTTGGATCGCTTGAATCTGGTTCTTCGCGAAGACTGAGCTGAGCGCCCCGACGCTGAGGGAAGCGACTGTGAAGACTAGAAGAAAGGCTGCGACAAGTAGGATATTCCCTCGAATATCAAGTCCGAACAGCTCAGTCGCTACAGCCAAGGCGAGAGTTGCCTCGACGGAGCCTATTACAACATAGGCCGCCATCTTACCCACCAACAATTCTAGTCCGCTGATTGGGGTAACCACAAGCTGTTCGATTGTTCCTCTTTCTCTTTCACCTGCAAGTGAGATGGCCATCAGGAATGTGGGTAAGAATTGTGTGATGAGTCCAACGATTGAGGGTGCTAGGAAGTCTATGTAGCGGAGGTTCGGGTTATACAAAACCAGGGCTGTCACGTTGACTTCAATTCCAGATGAGAACCTCCGTACAGTAGCCTCCAGCGTCGGACCCGCCATCCCCGCTATCACGGGATCCGAACCGTCCAGTAAGAGATAGATCGTAGCGCGGCCGATCTTGAGATCATTGTGGAACCCGCTAGGCACTATGAGGGCAACCTTGACCTTTCCGTCCCGGATGCAGGATTCTGCTTGATTTCTGTCAAGTGACGTGTGGGTAACATGGAACGTATCAGTCCCCTGTAGAAGGTCTGTTAATGCGCGGCTGGCAGCGCTTCTATCTTCGTCAACAATCGCCATCGCCACGTGCTTTATGTCACCGCTGAATGCGTACCCGACTAGGACCATGACGAGGATCGGCATCATTAGCGAAATCATCAGAACTCTTCTATTTCGGGCGACATGTCGGAACTCCTTGGTCAGAACTAGCAAGAAGCGGCTAAGCAACAACTAGCCCCCTCCAGTTTGCGTTAAGCCAACAAAGACGTCTTCGAGGGTTAACTCGCGAACCTTCACGTCGTAGACCTTCAAACCCGATCGTTCAACGGCGGATATGATTCTAGGCACCGCTGAACCTGCATCATCAACAATCAGCCGAAGCCATTTGTCTTCGACTATCACCGAGAAAACATACGTCTCTCCTTGAAGGACGAGCTTGACGGCTTGGGGGTCTGAGCATAGCACATCCAATCCGTCCCCGCCTGCAACCTTACGTCTCAGTTCCTTAGGACTTCCAACAGCAATCAAGCTGCCTTCACTTAGAAGGCCGAGCCTACCGCATTGAGCAGCTTCATCCATGTAATGTGAGTTGATGAAGACTGTGATCCCTTGACGGTTCAGCTCTCTGAAATAGTCCCAGAACACTCGTCTAAGCGGTGGATCTATTCCAGCTGTAGGTTCATCCAAGAAGAGAAGTTTCGGTTGATGAACGAGGGCGCTTGCAAGCGCGAGACGTTGCTTTAACCCGCCCGACAAGGTACCAGCAAGGCGATCATGCATGGCGCCGAGCTGCACAAGCTCTAGAACACCGTCAATTCGCGTGCGCGCCTCCTCTCTTCTTAATCCATAGATTTGCGCAAAGAAATCGAGGTTCTCAAATACTGTGTGATCTTCGTAGAGGCAGAACCGCTGTGGCATGTAGCCGATATTCTTCTTCACTTGCTCGGGGTGCGATGAAACATCATATCCGACCACTTTTGCTGTCCCACTAGTTGGGGTCATTAGGCCGCACAGCATTCTTACCATCGTCGTTTTTCCCGACCCGTTCGGGCCGAGCAGGCCGAAGATTTCCCCTCTCGCGACTTGGAGGTCAACGCTCTTTACGGCCAATACATCGCCGAAACGTTTCGTCAGCTCCTTGGTGTAGATTATCTGATCCAAAGAAGTGACCAAGCATTCTCTCAAGACGTTTAATCCGTGACATCTGACTATCTCTTGCGCCTATGCAATATTGACTCTACATACAAGTGCCCAAGTAGAGCGCTCACCCTAATACAAGCTACCGAGAAAGTACCCGCTATTTCACGGAGAACGAAATCATTGTCAGATCACCAGACAATCATACAGACAATTGTAAGTCAGCTCGAAGGGGAGGAAAGCGTAGAGGGTGCATTCCTATCTGGCTCGCTAGTGAACGAAGACAGAGATGACTTTTCAGACGTTGATTTAGGCATCGCGACCAAGAATAGTTTAGAGGATTTTGACAGAGGGCACTCGCTTAGGCATCAGATCATGGCCGCGATAGGCCAACCATTGCATTTCCTTGAGAGAGGATGGGCGCACTGCAAAATGGTCGCCATCCTCTATGGTAACTCTGAGTTTCCTCCGATAGGGATCGAGGTCGATATCATCTTCAGCCAATTACAACATGTGTCTGAGCAGATGCCATATGCTGAGTACGAGGTTGTCTTCGATCGATCGGGGAAACTGAAAGAAGAACTTGACAAGCTTCCTCGCTTGAAGCCAGCGCAAGAGATTGAGCATGAATTGAGACAGCATATGTCTTGGTGTCCCTTCTACATACATGACGCTGTCAAGGCGCAGAAAAGAGGAGATTTGGCAAACTTTCAGTCCCTGATGGATGAGATTAGAAAGTTGCTTTTCTACGCTGCGACCGTCAGGAACGGCAAAACGCAAATCGGATCAAAACGTGGCCTGAAGCATCTCCTAAGCGAGGAGAAAGAGACGGTCGAAAATTCATATCACGAATTCAAGGAGGGAACGATCCGGAGATTAGTAGACTCATATCTAGCTCGCCTCGACACCTTGAAAGGCCACTACGAGATAACACAGGAGTTTTATGCATTCCAAAAATCGATACAAGAAATCTTATGATTCTTACGGAGCTCACGGAGGCTACACAATCGAGGACTCTTACAAGTCTGCGCCTAGCCCCACCTGATTTTCACAATGCAGCCTTCCCTGGATTCATTATGCCTAGCGGATCCACTGTCCGTTTGAAGCCTCGCATAATCTCTAGTCCCAACCCATGCTCGCGTTTCATTAGATGTGCAAGCCTCAATCCAACACCGTGACAGTACTCCATGCAACCACCAAGATCCTGACCATGGCGGAGAATGAGGTCTGATGCATTCCAAAGCTTCTTCGCCGCTGCTTGTGCGTCGCTGGCTCTCGATGAAAGGACTAGGGACAGTAGCTCAGGGCCATGCCACAATCCTACATCGAGAACATTGACACGGTTATCCTTTGCAATCCTTAGAGCATCTTCCCTGAATCCTAAGATCTTCGATGCGGGAAGTGAAAGATGCAGATAGTCATACCTTGTTCGAGGTTCTTCGTGGAGAATAGTAGCGGAAATCCTGCGACTATACATTAAGGCGACATCATGGCGATGGTCCCAGAACTCTTGCGCCTCCTTGTCATCCAACTTCTTCCCACCTGATTCAGCTGTGATTACGTCAGCCTTAGCCAGTTGTGCCTTCACCTCGTTTTCCAAACCGTCGAATGCCATGTTAAGTTGAGCATGTCCGCTGGCGCTCTCCTCACCATAATCTATCATGCTTGGTCCAACATTGGACATCCGCATGGCTACAATTGCTCTGTATCCCTGCTCGAAGCTTGAAAAATGATAACTGGCCAAGGCGGATTTCTCTGGTTCGGGAAACGCTCGAACTGTGGCGGACGTGATCAGTCCGTAACATCCTTCCGTCCCAACGAAGAGTCGTTTCAGGTCGAATCCCGTTGACGAGAACTGAGCGGGTCTGGTCTTCATTATGAGGCCGTCGGGCAGGACAGCCTCGATGCCTAGTAACTGGTCTCCGATGGAGCCGTACTTTGCACCTAGGTACCCCAGACTGTTGGTTGCGATGGCGCCTCCCAATGTCGCTATTGGGCGCGTCCATGGGTCGTGGGCAAAGAAGAGATTCAGATCTTGCAGGCGATTGTGGATGCTTTCGAGGACGACTCCCGATTGAGCGCGGACAAACAGGTCTTCCGCCGAGATTTCTTCAATTTCATCCATTCTGCTTGTGTCGACCATTATTCCGCCTTGCACTGCAACAGCAGCTCCCATCAAACCTGTACCGCCACCGTAAGGCACTATAGGCGTATGCGAGCGGTGTGCGATTCGAACAATCTCTGAAACCTCAGAGGTGTTCTCTGGCTCGACCAAGAAGGTAGGCGTGTAACCTCGCATTCGAAGTTTCGGATAAGGCCTGTACGGCCTCAATGCATCAAATCTGTATCTCGCCGCTATCCGGTCTTCAGGAAAGACGCGATCTGAAGAAACGATGCTCTCAAGTTGTTTCCCCAATCTCCAGCGATCCGACAATAACCGGGTTCTCCAATGGCTCTTGGAATCGACAAAGGCTTAGCCTCTTACAACCATTATCGTTTGCCCTACCTAGAGACGAGTATCGCTCAAACCTGTAATGCTTAACGCCGGGCGATGCGTGACAGTTCTGTTCGGAAGAAACAGGTGCCTTGACCATTCAAATCTTGCTCACAGGGGACAATCACCTCGATCCCCCGGCTTCCTCCTTTGGTTCGAAGCGCTTCGATCGTAGGATGGATCACCTCAGATGCTTCGAGGAGGTAGTCGAATATGCGAAACGCAACAAGCCGGATTTACTTCTGCTTGTGGGCGATGTTTTCGATACGATTAGACCCGGGAACCTGGCTCGCGCGAGAGTGATGGAAGATCTGAAGGCAGTGCACGACCTTGGAGTTAGAATTCTTGCTGTGAGCGGTGATCATGATACTCCAAAGGTCGCTGAAGAAGGCTCATCTCCGCTCGCCGTGTATGGAAACTCAGGCCACGTCCACTTCTTCGACAATCCGAACGTACTCGGTCGTAGAGAGTTCACTATTGACTCCTTAAGAATCCAAGTCGGAGGCCTCAGTCGAAATCCACTCTTGGAACCTTTCGAAGATCCGCTTAGGAAAGTGGCAGTTGCCTTAGACGCGGATGTGAACATACTCATCACGCACTATCCCGTAGAGGGGTTCATAGGATACTCAAGGGACGACCCCCTCATTCGATTGTCCTCAGTTCCTTACAATTGTCAGCTAGTATGCGTCGGTCACTTCCATTCTTATCAAACGAAAGAGCTCCAAAATACAATGATAATCTATCCAGGAAGTACTGAGCGAGCATCCTTCCAAGAGGAGAATGAAGAGAAAGGCTTCGTCTGGCTCGAATTGGGGAAGGAAGGTGTACTTGGCAGAGAGCATATCAGAACCTCCGCGCGACCCTTCAAGACTGTCAACACATTCTTCCCAAACGAGAAGTCACCAATCGACATCCTGAAACAAGCCTTGGATGGGTCCAGTGACCGCAACGCAGTAGTGAGGCTTCGCATCACAGGTCATGTGGCAGTACAGCAGTTGGCCGGCTATCGAAGAAGCGAGCTCCTCTTGCATGGAGAAGGCAAGTTCTTTCATTTGAGTGTAGATGAAGGCGAACTGGAGATAGAATCACCTCAACCTGTACTCGCATTGCCTAGGACCACGCCCCTACAAGAGCTTCGACGACACTTCGCAGAGGCGATTGCGAACGCCTCAGCAGAAGAGAGGGAAATCTTGGAAGAGGCCATGAGGCTCTGCCAAGCGAAGTTGGAGGAGGCTGGGGCTTGGTAAGGCTCCTTGGCCTGCAGGCTCATAACTTCAAGAAGCTTCGATTAGATTCTCCGATCCAGTTCAGTGATGGAATAACACTCGTCACTGGTCTAAACGAGTCTGGTAAATCGTCTCTGCTAGATGCGATTCTCTACGCCCTGTTCGGGAGAGTGATACGGCCACCCAAAGCCAAGAACGAGGATCTTGTGTCATATGGAGCGACCGAAGGACTACTAGCCTTGGATTTCGAGATTGGGGACAGAAGGTTCAGAGTAACACGGCGGATCCACAGAACCAAACCCACGCGGGCCACGCTAGAGGAGGTAAATCCAAACAGGTCAACGCGGATGCTCGCCATAGGTCAGGAAAAGGTCAACGATGAAATCGTAAGGTTACTTGGCGGCGTTACCTACCAGGAAATAGTCTCAAGCACAGTTGTAGCCCAGAAGGAGCTTGGCAACATCATTAGACTAGGCAAAGAGGGGAGAGAGCATATCATCAACGTCTTCCTCAACCTCGAAAGCTTCAACGAAGTCCAGGCAGATCTATCTGAAGAACGCAAGGATCTGGAAGGTACTCCAGCTAGGCCAGGAAGAGTTCGGGTCGAACTAGAGAAACTGGACATTCTCAAGAAAGCACTGGATGAATTCACAGGGAACCAGGTAGAAAGAACAAGACTATTGCAAGAAAACGCAGATCTCACTCGAACGAATCAAGAACTGCAAACAGAACTGAGGGAAAAGGAGGCTTTCCATATGAACCTCTCTGAGTACGAGGCTGTTATCAGGAAAAGAGAAAGTCTCGATCTACAGCTGGAAGGAAAGAGGGCGCTTCACGGCAACTACCAAGGACATTCTGATCGGCTGAGAAAGGAGTTTGAAGAAATTCAGCGAGAGCTAGGGAAGTTTGCGGGCTACGAGGAAGCAGAACCATTGCTCCGGAAGGTCAAAGAACTAATCGAGACCGGGAGAACGCAGTCTCTCGGTTTAGCCTCCGCAGAACGCTCTTGGCGATCCGTTGACCAAGAAGTCAAAGAATTAGAAAGAAAGTATTCAACCGTCGACAGGCTGAAGATCAAGAGCCAGGAATCCCAGCTGCAGAAACCCATTTACCCATATCTCGCTGCTGCTGGGCTCTTTTTCGCTGCATCTATCGTGGCATTCATCTGGACTGATTTTCTTGTTGGAGTAGGTTTGGTGGTTTTGGCGTCGGTGCCTGCGAGCATTGCTGCAATAAGGCTCAATGCGAAGATCTCCGTTGCCAAACACCAGTCGATTCTAGGCGATCTGAGATATCTTGAGGAGAAGAAGCGCGAACTCTCCATCCTCGAAGCACATTATGGAATGCTGAGGAAGGAACTTCGTTCAACGGAGGCTGAGATCGAGAGGCTCTGCATCGCTTGTCGACTCTATGCCTCCATTTTCACTACACAAGAGAACGTGGGATCGTTAGCTGCTGCCCAGTCGACTTTGGAGGCCGCCGACAGAGATCGAGAGAGAAGGGAAGGGCTACAGGTGAAGCTTCAGACCATTCGCGAGGAAATGGGGAAGTTGCCTTCAGATGCAGCAATTGAGGATCTTCGACGAGAAATTGAGAACCTAGAAAGACAAGTGAATGAACTAGTTCTTCCTAAGCTCCCTGAAGGAATAGTATTCACCCGGGAACTCCTTTCTACAATCCAAATTGACCGTGAAGAGTTGGGCCGTCGGATAGCTGTCGCTCAAAAACAGATAGAGCAGAATCTGGAACGAGTCGCCAACCTAGACCAATACCTAGCTCAACATAGGGATATCGTTGCGAAAGTTCAATCACAAGAACAAACCGCAAAGAACCTGGAGCGCCGCTTAGAAGTCATCCGATGTGCCTCAGAAGGGGTCCGGGGGACAGCTGAGGCGCTTAGAAATAGGATACGGCCCAGCGCCCAAGCGTATATGAGTGCAATTCTTCCATCCCTGACATCGTCTCGTTACAGGCATGTGATCCTAGACGAGGATTACAATCTGCAAGTTTGGGATCCCGAGGCTGGGGAATACAGACCGAGAGAAGTCTACTCGGGGGGAACTGAGGATCAGCTCTTGTTGGCCATGAGGTTGGCCTTTGCCTTGGCACTATTGCCTGAAGTGAAGGGACAGAAACCGGAATTCGTATTCCTGGACGAACCGCTTGGGAGCTCGGATGATGTTCGGAGGTCAGGCATCATAGAGTATATGGCTTCAGACCTAGCGAAGAAGTTCAGACAGATTTTCGTGATCAGCCATGTGGGCGGACTTGAGGAATACGCTCAGAACATCATATCATTGGATGATGGAAGGATAGTTCGGTCCTGAGCTGACCTAAGACTGGTCGAGGTGAAGAGATGGTAGGTTAGTCGCCTTGATGCGAGGCGACGCTGATGTACTCGAGCCTTGGTACAGGAGCTTTTGCTTCAGGAGGCGGACGTACAGCCAATCGGAGAACCACCAATCTATTCGCAGGCCCTGGAACGCTACCTTTCAACGCCACGTAGTCCGAATTGATCTCGCCATATCGCAGGAATCCACCCTTAGGCGTGACCTCGCCACCATTAGTGCCCACTTTCATCACGAGTTTGTTGTACTCCGTCCTTTGATGAAACCCCATCTGTCCAGCTCTTGGGACCGAGTACATGACATAGTGGGGTGTCCACGCTCCAATGGTGCCGACTTCTCGGACGGTTTTGCGGGATTTGTGGAGCTTACGTCTGATTCCCCATCGCTTTACGGGGCCCTGGATTCCCTTGCCCTTCGTTATCCCGATAACATCAACGGCTTGACCTTCTTTTACGAAGTCAGTTAACTTGACTTCCCTGCCAAGGGTTTTCTTAGCGTACTCGAATCTGTCCTTGATGGATCCTCCGCCTATCTTCACTTCTAATAGATCTGGTTCTTTCTTTCGCCGCTTTGCAAGCCGGGGCTGTGTTGCCATAACCAAGCGGAGGTCCGCTATCTTTTCCAGGTTGGATTCTATCTTCTTGAGCTCATCCTCTGTTGAAAATTTCTCGGGTATGGATATGATTCGCTCGAAGTCTTTCGGTGGCTTCTCCATCCACGCTTCAGTGAAGCTTTGAAGGCCTTCGTAGTTCTTCGTGTACGCTCGTATTGCGCAGGCCAACACTGGAGGCGCTTCGAGCACTGTTAGTGGGATCACGATCTCTCTCCCATAGGTTAAGGATCCATGCCGGTTGTCGATGGCTAGGGCATATGTCATGCCGGCCTTGAATCCGGCGAAAGCCAGAACCCTCGGCCCTTCTTCAACTTCAGGCCAGTATCTTACTCTCCCAACCCAACGTGAAGCGCGTCCCCTAGGCAGGAACGCCAGAGAACCGCGCCTAGGGGCGTGCACTTTCCTATGGCCCAATCACTGCACCAGTCTGATACGGTAGCTTCGTCGCAGTTCACCCTGACCTCTAAAATACTTTACCCCTACAGAACTGTAGGAATAAGTGCTCTCTGTCACCGCCTCTCGCAGGTCTTCACATGAGCTTTCGTTCGGATGTTACCTGATCAGGACGGTTCGCTGTAAGGCGTTGTTCCAAGCCATCGTGTCGAAGTATGTGGCTAACATCTTCCGACTCCAAAGCTACGTCAACACTTTTTTCACTTGTTCTTTCTGATGATGACTTGCCCCAAAAGTATCGGACTTTGTCTCGAAGCGTGAATTCCTTGCGGGCCGATGCTTCGATTTTTCGCTTGTATACTTTGCAACCGCGCCATAGATTCTAGAAGCGAACATAGTTATCCAGGTTAAGAATTGCGAGCACTAATGGCTCCTTTGCGCCAAAGATTGATTCTATGTCGAATGCGATCTTTCGTACTGACGCAGAACGACTGTATGGTGAGTATTATTCCCGCGTCAGGACTTTGACACCAGACTTCGCTGATGACCTCCTGCGTGAGGCTTTGACGTGCTATTCCATCGAAGCGCATGCGGCCGTTTGCATAACATGCAGAGTCGTAGTTGAGGAAGAACTCAAAGAAATCTATGAGATTCTTGTAAATCTTGGACATCAGTCAACCCAGCGACCCGTGGAACAAATGGAACTAGAACCATTGAAACAATGGGCTCACCGCCTCGGTATAATCGACGCAGCCCAATTCGGAACCATCGGAGATATTCAACGGAGAGGTAACAGATCCGCCCACGGCCCAACCGCAGACATTGCAGACCACTGGAACCGCCGACTGGCGAAAAAGAAAGAGAAAGAGGACTTGGCCGAGCCATTAGAAATCTGGGCGGACCGGTCAGATGCACTTGGTCAAATCACAGCAACATCGAAGATGCTTCACGATCTGAAGATCAAGAAACATGAGATCAAGTCACGGGGGCTTTCTGCAATCAAACCTAGACGGGGAAGAATTCCAGGAGAATCGCTGAGTCATGGAGCTGAGTTGGCTTACCGGAATTCTCAACAATTCATGCAAGATGGATGGGAGAGTGTATTTGGGTGAGAAAGTGTATTTCTTGAAATAATCTTCGAGTCCAAAGATTCTTTTCCACTCTGCGTTTGGAAAGTCTACGCAAGAAACGATAGTCGAGCTTTAAGCATCGTGATAATGGCCCTTGACACGCGAAGTTCCAGTACTCTCATCCTCGAAACTTCAGCATATTCGGGCGACGATGAGATACCCATTTGCTCTCAAACAATGCCTGAGAGAACTTGGTAATGATGCCGGTCAAGAAGTGAGTGCAAAAGTGGCAAAACAAGTCCCGCCTGCCCGTTTCCTTCAGTGGGAC
>Ga0209314_10000048_pt1 | contig 47025 bp, 43 predicted proteins | sample I19B2metaG_FD_184146 | JGI IMG/M metagenome (GOLD analysis project Ga0209314, IMG submission 184146) | Lake sediment bacterial and archeal communities from Gulf of Boni, Indonesia to study Microbial Dark Matter (Phase II) - ​I19B2 metaG... | ecosystem: Environmental > Aquatic > Freshwater >... | reverse complement strand
AAATAAGAGACCCCGCCTTCACAACGGTCATCTTGGCTTCAACAACGATCCCCTAACCTAGGCTTCCCCACAAGGAAACAACTGTCATCTCTCAACCCTCTTTCTCAGCCCCTGAGACCCACACTCCTACTGGAAGACGGGGTTGCTTGGTCCTCGGTACAAGGGGATGGAATACGACAAATCCAAATGGAATAAAGAATTAGGTGGATACCTACCAGGGTCCGCCAAATTCACACTGTATAAACATAATGTATAAGCAAATTATATAAACATAGACTCCCCCCTCCCCCCTCTTTACACGTGGGCGCAGAGGCTACGAGCTGCGGACCAAGGCGACCTTGGATGAAGTGATAACCCGGATGATCGGAGGGAAGCGGACGATGACAGGTGGTTTACTGGGCAGATACTGGTTGTTTACTGGAGGTGAATAAGCCCGTTTCAGGCTCCGTTTGCGGCTGTTTTTAAGGAAATAGCGGGTTATTTGGAGGGCTTGAAGAGTGCTACAATGCTGGCGGCTAGTAGCACCAGCAGTCCGCCTATTAATTGATAAACGCTTAGAAATTCATCGAACAGTATAGAGGCTGCGATAACCGAGGTAATCGGCTCGATGAGGCTTAGGATGGAGGACGTGGATGGCCCTACTAGCTTCAACCCTTGAAAAAAGGTTGTAGCTGCAACCGCGGTGCTGACTACGGAGATTAATATTAACCATACCCACGCCCCGTAACCCCATGCCATACGGACACCGCCTTTAAATAAACCGTACAGCGTAAAACTTAAAGCCGCGGATCCCATGACCCAGAACGAGGCAACTTCCCCACCTAACTTCTTCAACACCCGCGTACTTACCAGAATATAGACCGTGTAGGTTACGGCGGCGCCGAGTGCCATAAGGAATCCTATGAGAACGAATCCATGGATTGGGGTTACTACGAGGTATAAACCCGCCAGTGCCAGAAGCAGGGATAAGGCAAGGGAGGCGGAGGCTTTTTCAAAACCCAGTGCTAAGGAACCGAATGTAACAAAGACAGGGTACGTGTAGAGGATTAGGGCAACAGCGGGGACTGGGATGTACAGCAGTGAGTTGAAATAAAGCGTCGCCTGGAGGAAATACCCTATCCCACCAAGAGCGGATAAAAATAACAGTTGACCCTTAGACGCTGATAGGTTCCTGCCGGTCAGGCGGAGGAGTACGCCTATTACTAGGAATGCTAACGCGAACCTGACTAAGAGGAGTTCGAGCACACCGACGCCCTCTCCGTAAGCAAGGCGAGCGAAGACCGGCATGAACCCAAAAGAGACGGCGGAAATCACTACTAGCATGCTTCCCCGCCAACTTTGACCCATATAGGTCAACTCCTGCGTTAATCCCCTATATGATTATTAACCCCTCGATGCCCAAATTTCACTATTACAATGGTTTATTTAAGCAGGAGACTTAACTCTGAAATCGGTCTTCTAAGCCTCGATAAGGCTCCTCCGGTTTGTACAGTGAAATGATCAAGTTGGACTTATATGAAACCATGTTTCGCTAAGCGATTCCTCCTTGAAGCATTACCGCTACTCGGGCGTCTTTACCCTTACAAACACCGTCTGGTGCACCTGTATGAACCCTGTTCCGCCGAGGTAGTTAATGGGAAAGCTCCCGCTCAACGCTGAGCCATCGCATGGTTGCTCATAGAGGAGGCAATAACGCTTACGTTTACGAGGTTCCGGTACAGGTATGAAAGCCCACCGGGTTAGATTTCAGATGGGTACCTCAAACGCGAAGGTTCAGTACATGGGTTGGTCTTTGTAAAGAAGGGTTCAACGCTGCCCAGCCAAAGATGCTTGGAAACGTAATACGCGTTAACAACAGCCACAGGCTCATCGCCTGCGTTCTCTAAGCTATGAACCGCGTCTACGGGGACGTAGACAGCGTTGTCCTTAGAGAGCACTTTTTGCTCCTCCTCGACTCCCATCTTTAATCTGCCCGAGGCTACGTAGGTAACCTGCTCCAGTGCTTCATGGGCATGGGCTTTAACCACGGTGCCCGGTGCATAGAGACAGTAGTTAACACCTAGGCAATTTACTCGACCGACGTTCCAAGGCTCAAGCAGCGTTAGAGATAGCTTGCCACCTGAAGCCTCAGCCCTTGCCTCCTTGAGGCTTAGGATGAGAGGCTTTCTACCCTGCACCGGCACTATGGCTTCACATTCGCCTGGACGAGTGTAGGTTCTCCAAGAGTATATACCGTAGAGTATTCTAAACGATCCCTCTAAGCCTTGGAAACTGTGCCACATGTATGGGGGAGTATAGACGGTGCCTCCTGTGGTTAGAATGTTCGGTTGCCCATCAGTTTCTACGTTCCCTTTACCTTCAACCACGAGGAACCATTCGTCTGAGTCAGCGTGGGCATGGGGTAGGGTCTTATCCTCCCCGTACACGGCAACTCCGAGGATGACGCTCGATGAAGGTACGTTGAGAAGGTCGGGTCGAAAAAGATGAACAGACCCCTTCTCCTTACTCCACTCAGCAATGTACATTTTAACACCGTTTTTCTAAGCAGAAAATCCACTAACCCGGTCAACCTCTTCCCTAGCAATCTGTGTCCAGCGATCGAAGCGTTCGAGATGATGTTCGCAGGTGTGGGTGTCCTTGAGGACCATCTCGAGTACGCAGCCACGCTCCTGCGCTGCCTCGATGGTACGCCTGATGTAGCTCCGGATCATTTCTCCGTCGAATCGACCTACCAAGTGCGCTGGATGTGGCTTCCACGAGAAGATGTAATCTCCCTGAAGCTTTTCCGCGCACGCTTCAACATCCGCGAAGGGTGAGATGGAGACGCGGCGGAGGTTAGGGATGGTGAACACATCGTCGAGCTTTTTAGTTAAGTCCTCGCAGCAACCGTAACCGTTCAGTCCAAAGGGTTCCAACAGCTTTCTCTCATACTGCAACGCGAATTCTACGTGTTGCCGGGGGCCAACCTGCGCCATCTCCTGTGACTCCGCGCTGGACCACATGTCGCACGGGCGTACACGGTCGGGGTCGAAACCAGGCTTAGGCAGTTCATCCGTGTAACCGTTGCCGCCGGAGCTGTGATAGGTACCATCGTTGTTCAGCGAAAGCAGGTTCTGGTCTACGTACTGTTGTAGGATGCGGCGATGGCCTTCAACCATAAATGCCAACACTTCACGGAGCATCTTAGGCTGTAGGAACATGTCAGTCATCATCTGCTCCAGTCCACGCCAGTCAGTGTACTGGTTCATCAAGTGGTAGGAGATGTGTGCCACACCTTTGAGTTTAACGTCGAGAATGTCGCCGAAAAGCTCCTCCACCTGCGCCAGCATACGCTCCGTAGCCTCCTCGTCATAAACGATCTCTGGGAAGCGCAGCCTTTCTAGGTCAGAGGGACCTTTAAGCACAGGGTCGAACTTCCAAGCCCCTCGTGCCTCGGGACTTGGGATGCGTCGACCTTCAAGCCCCCAACCAGAGCTATGGACCACCTTTTGGACAACCCACTCCCGTTCGATCACAGTGTCGTCTTGAAAGTGTTCATGGTAGTAGATGCGGCTGCGTAACGCCCACTCTACGCGACTCGCCTCCTCCCCTTCACATCGAAGGTCCTTCTCCGTCAGCAACTCCTCCCACGCCCCCTCTGGAAAGACGAGGATCATGGGTCGGACTGGTTGCAGGCTGTTGTGCTTTTTCCACAGTTCACGGCGTTCTTCCTGAATAGGTAGATCCGCGATCTCAGCCACATGCTCGGCAAGGTCGCGTAAGACACGGCTGTCTGGAGACGAGAACATAATAACCCCTCTCCTTGAGCCACATCTAATTAATTTAAGCTTTTACAGAAGAGTCATATACCAATCGCTGAGCTGAGGGCAAAGTGAAATTCTTATCAGTTTTCCCACCGCACCCTTCTTTTTCCAAGTTCTCACTCCTGAATAAACCATTAGTCCTCGCTGTTAAGTCTGCTTAACTATTCAACTCCCACCGTTTAAACGGGTCAATAAAGGTAAAGCAAAGGATTGTAAAACGCTTAATCCTAGTCAACACGTTGGAAGAGAGTGGACTTACACCGTTTAGATCTCTACCTACACGATGTACTGTATTCTAAACGGTGTCCGCATAACTGCGCCTTCCATTACAAGCAACTTCTCTCTAACTTCCTTATGCTTAGCGCATAGCGTTAGACAGGGACATACGTCGCATTGCATAGGCGTATCTTTCATTGAACGCGCCATTCCAGACACTTAGGCAGTAAAAGCTCGTATGCAATTAGATAAAAGTAGCATCCTAAGACTCATACCTGTTCGTAGCAGTTCACGGTTTCCCTTATGCAAGTGCTCTCCGGCGATAACCTGTGAACACGTTTTAAAAGAGTAATTGCGGGGGGAGGCAGCTGAGTCTAGCCTAGAAGCTGTAACCCCCCCTGGTTCACGGTTGAAAAGGGTTAACGCTAGGTTTCTCCAATAGACTAGGTAGGAGACGACACGCTTTCATCTTCCACACAATGCCATAAACCATGTTGGTTAAAGGAAGCCCTTCAGAAACCTCAGGGCTTCCCCCGCCTCCTTCTCTACATCAGGGACCTTCACGAAAGTCTCGATGGAGATGTAGCCTCCGTAACCAACACTCTTCAACGCGTCGAAGACCTCCCGGAAGTTCACGTTACCCGTTCCCGGATACCCTTTATTATCGTCATTGGCGTGAAAATGAATCAGATGCCTGCCACAGGTCTTTATAGCATCCGGTATAGACTTCTCCTCCCGGCTCATGGCGTTAACGTCTAAGGTAATCCCAACCATAGGATGGTTAACCTCCTCCACAAACCTCAGGGCTTCCCCAGCTGTGTTAACGAAATCCGTTTCCGTTCTGGGGAGGGGTTCAAAACCTATCTTAACCCCCAGTCTTTCACAGGCTTCACCGCATCTCCTGAAAACCTCAACCCCACGCCGCCACGCCTCCAACCTCGTCACACCCTTCATAACCATCCTTTGCTTAGGACTCCCGAAAACCATAATTTTCCCACCGATGTCAGAGGTAAACTCTACCAGACTGTAAAGGTATTGCTGCGTCCGCTCCCTAACCCCACTGTCAGCTGATGTGATGTGCAGACCAGGCGGAGAGACGAGAAGCCAATGGAGCCCTACGCACTCCAATCCATAACCTCGGATCATCTCCTGAAGCTCTACACGCTCCCTTCTAGGTATGGCTTCAACAGAGGGACTTAACGTGAACGGCGCGATCTCAATGCCATCGCAGCCCAGCTTAACCACAGCCTCCAATATTTTACCAAGTCTCCAGCCCTCGAACATCTCGTTGCATACAGAGAGCTTCATCTACAACCACCTTCTTCAAGCATCACTCTGAAGACACCTATGTAGCTCATCGAGTATAAACCGTTAGTAGAAACCATAAGATGCACTTATGAAATCCCCCATTCTACTATAACAAGGGTTTATAACACATCGCTTAGGCACCGTGGGGTTTCACCTAAGGCTTCCAGAAGCCAGCTCATATTTCCCCTGGATCCCTTTAACCACCCTTCCCTCCTGACGTTTGAAGTAGTTTCCAAACTTTGAAGCTAAGCGCTTCGCTTCCCCGGGGCTCTCATCGATGAGGTTACACCTTTCCCCCGGGTCGATGCGTAGGTTGTAAAGCTCATCAGGCTCATCCTTGGGGCGTTGGACGTAGCTCCATTCACGGTCGCGGATGCAACGTTCAACGCCATCATAGTAACCTGTGATAGTGGCGTCCCTATGCGCTTCAGCTTCACCTGTGAGGATACGTAGGAAGCTCTTCCCATGCATGCTTCCGATGTTGTTTCCAAGGCTGAGAATCTCTAAAACCGTGGGTAAGACGTCTGGGAACTGAACGAGGGCGTCTGTACGCCTACCCCTCAACCCGTCTGGTAAACGTACCATGAACGGCAGCTTCAGAAGCTCACTGTACATGCGGTCTGTGCCTTTAAGGAATTTCCCATGGTCAGCAAGTGGATGCCCGTGGTCCGACAGCAAAATTATCAAGGAATCATCGTAGTAACCATGTTCCTTCAGCCTCGCGAAGAGTGTTCCGAGGCAGTGGTCGACGAAGGAGGCTTCCCCAGCGTAGAGCCCCCGGATGTAACGGACTTCTTCTGGGGTAGCCCACTCCTCAACCGGTCCGCCCATGGGTAGGATGAGGCGTGAACCCGCGTAGCCATGATCCGTGTACGTGTCAAACCCTTCAGGTGGGTCCCAGGGCTCGTGGGGGTCGAAGGAGTCGACCCAGAGGAAAACCTTCTTATGCACACGGTTCTTCTCCAGCCACTCCACAGCCTCAGCTACGACCTTCGCGGAAAACCAGTCGGCTTCATCCGTGAAATCATCCGTGTTCGCGAGAAACTGGTGGACGCGGCTCCGCCAAACCTCCGGGTAATTCGCGTTCGCGTAGTCATCCACCCTACGCCTTGAAGGTGAGGAAACGTAGGGGTCGTATTCCTGTCCTCGGATCCATCGATACGCGTGGAACCCGCGGTGAAAATTCATACCCGGCGCCCTGTAATGGTAGGTATCTGAGATCAAACCACAAACGTAGCCCTCCCGTCGAAGGATCTCGGCGACAGTCACCTCACGGGGCGTCAGGGGCTCCCACGGTCGGTAAGGCAGCGTGTACTGACCAGTCATCAGCTCACATCGCACGGGGATCGTTGGTAAACCACATGGATACGCGTTCTCAAACACCACGCAATCTTGAGCGAACCTATCGATGTTCGGAGTCTTACACGCGGGCACATCATCGAATACCACGCTCCCATGGTTGTAGAAGCTGATGTGGTCTTGACGGAAACTATCCAATATGATGAAGATCAGGTTCATGTCTGGAACTATGCCTTGGATACCACATATATGCTTTTAACACAAAGAATTAACGTAAAGCGTCTAGTAAGGCTCAGCCGCAGGTATGATGAGGAAACCCTCCTCAACCAGGTCTCACGGTGAGGTTTAACGTACAGAAACCCTGAGTGAAAAGTGTGGAAACACGTGAAACAGGCCTGGTTACAAGCTGTTTCTCATTCGTCGGAGCCTGAAAACAGCTTCTCTGCTAAATAGAGAAACTACATTCAGGTAATGTCTACACACTATAAGACCCGATTATAGAATCGGTATACCTCAAGATCGAATTGAAAAAGCTTTGAACCCCCGCTTAACCAAGGCCGAACTTGTTTACACGGCTAGGTAAATCGATGAAAACGTCTTTTATCTTCTTAGGCAACAGATCATAGGCTTAGGTAGGTGCATGAACGTGTCCTCAAGCCCAGGGAAAGCGCTTAGGCTAAGTCAGTTCATCAACCCGGGCACTGGGAGGTCCCTTATCGTTGAAGCAGACCTAGGCTCGATGCTCGGTCCTGTAGGCGGGTTCCTAGACATAGCTGAAGCCGTTGAAAGCATTCGCACCGAGGTGGACAGTGTTATCCTAAACCCAGGTCAAGCCGCTCGGTTATCAAATTCCTTCAAGGGCAGGGAAGCTCCATGCCTTCTCATCAGGGTTGACTGGACAAACCTGTTCAGAGGTGAAGGATCCATCCTCCCCGCCAGAGAGGTTAGACACGTGATGTCCGCCAACGCGTATGACGCTGTAACCCTCGGGGCTTCAGGCGTCGCAGCCTACCTTTTCATGGGCTACGAAAACGATGAGGATGAGGCTGGGAACGTGGAGGCCTTGGCTAAACTAGCTCGGGAATGCGACCGATACGGTATGCCCATGCTTGTTGAAGCCATGCCCATAGGGAACCGCGTTACAGCACTCAACTACGTCGACTGCCTCGACCTCGCTATGCGGGTTTCAGTCGAACTCGGCGCAGACGCGGTTGCAGTTCCATACCCTGGAAGCCCTGAGGGGCTGCGGCGTATCATCGAAGCCTCAAAGGTTCCAGTATTCATCCTCGACCTGAAGCTTAAGACTCAGGGTCTCCTAAGCCTCTCAGAGGATGTCCTGAGGACAGGGGCATCGGGCTTCATCGTAGGCAAAGAACCCTTCGAAGCCGCCGATCTTAAAGCGCTACGGAGCATCGTACACAGGGAAACCTGATACGCCGTAGGTGAAAACCTTGTCAACCGGTAAAACCATACGTCTCGGGAAGTTCATAGACCCCGAGGATGGAAGGTCCGTTGTTGTAGCGGCGGACCATGGCTTCATGCTCGGCTCAATAAAGGGTGTAATAGACCTTGAATCGACGTTAAAAAAAGTAGTTGCAGGAGGCCCTGATGCAGTTCTCATGAGTGTAGGTCAAGCCGCTCGGTTAAACCATCTCTTCCAAGGACGTAAAGCCCCAGCCCTCCTAATAAGAGCAGACTGGACTAACGCCTTCAGGGATCGAACCTACACGCTACCTGCGCGGAGTATACAGCGGGTGGCGGTTGCAGGCGCTGAGGACGCCGTAGCCTTAGGCGCCTCCGGGATCGTCACCTACTTCTTCATAGGCTACGGGGAGGATGAAAAGGAGTCACGTGACTACGAGTTGATGACCGCGTTCTCAAAGCAGTGCAGTCGACTTGGGCTCCCATTCATCGTTGAACCCTTACCCATGGGTGAACGTGTAACCGGAGCGAACTACGCGGACCTCATAACGGCGTCTATTAGGATGGCGGTTGAAGCCGGAGCCGATGCGATTAAAGCCCCATACAGCGGCGACCCAGAAACCTTTAGAAAAGCCGTTAGGGCTGCTGGAAACGTCCCCGTACTCATCCTTGGAGGGGCTAAGGCTAAAACCATACGCGACGCCTTGGAGGTTGTGGCTGAAGCCCTAAGCGCCGGGGCTGCAGGCGTGGTCTTCGGCCGCCAGGTTGTGCAGGCTGAGAACCCTGCCAAGTTCGTTGAATCCATCAAAGCCGTTGTCCACGAAGGTAAGCCTGTGAGGGAAGTCGTCGGATGGGCTTGGAAGGGTCCGTTAGGCTTGAAGGTAAACGCGGACAAGTGTACAGGATGCCTCATCTGCACCGTAGCCTGCAGCTTCAAGCACCATAAGGTCTTCACTAAAGCCAAAGCCCGTTTAAGGATAGAAATACGCGAACCCTCAAGCTTCCGCCCAATCGTATGCACCCATTGTATGAAATGCGTTGAAGCCTGCCCTAAACACGCTTTAACGCATAACCCACGGGTTAGCTGCGTCCAAGTTATACCTGATCGATGTGATGGATGCGGTGTATGCGTGGAAGCCTGCCCCCTCCACGTGGTGGGCTTCGACGATGAAAGAAAACAGCCGCTGATCTGTGACATGTGCGAACGCCTCCCAGAATGCGTTGAATGGTGTCAACCAGGCGCCCTCGAGGTCTACGAAAGACAGGCTTCAGCAGCGGAGGGCTGAGAAAATGAACCTTGCAGAGAGAGGATACGCTGGGAAAGTACTTAACGTAGACCTAACCGAGGAAAGGTTAACAACGGAGCCGCTGAACGAGGAAGCCGCGTTTCTCCTTCTCGGCGGCAAAGGGTACGGTGTATGGCTTCTCTACAAAAATACACCCAAGGCGGTAAACCCCCTATCCCCCCAAAACCTCCTGGTCTACGCCACAGGACCGTTGACTGGGACGATAGCTCCTACAAGCAGCAGGTTCTGCATAGTCACCAAGAGCCCGGCTACGGGAACAGTCAACGACTCCCACTGCGGTGGATACTTCGGCGCTGCTCTAAAGTATTCAGGCTTCGACGCTGTGGCGATAAAAGGGTCCGCTGAGTCCCCGAGCATCCTGGTCATCGATAACGGTAACTGTGAATTACAACCTGCGAAAGACCTTTGGGGGCTTACAACGTTTGAAGCCCAGTCAGCGTTAGGGAAGCGTTTAGGAGACGGTTACAGCTTCGCCGTCATTGGACCGGCTGGGGAGCGGGTAGCCCCAATCGCGGGGGTTTTCTCAGGAACCCGCTGCGCTGGTAGAGGCGGATGTGGGGCTGTGATGGGGGCTAAGAGGTTGAAGGCTGTGGCGGTTAGGGGTAGGGGAAGCGTTCACGTCCACGACCCATCGGGTTTCAGAGAATCCGTATGGGTAGCCCATCGAACTCTAAGGATGAACGAGGTCACCGTTAGAAGCCTGCCGCGAAACGGAACCGCGAACATCCTTGAAACCATAAACGAAACCGGCGCCCTACCTACTCGAAACTTCCAAACGGGAAGGTTTAAGGAAGCCTACGAGCTTTCAGGTGAACGCTTCAGGGAAACCCTCTGGCGGAAGGATTTCTCCTGCAGCCTAGGCTGCCCAATCGCCTGCTGCAAAATCGCTAACCTAGAAATCCCCGATGCCGGAGAGGTAACAGTTGACGGACCAGACTACGAAACCATCTTCAGCCTAGGCTCCAACTGCGGTGTAAGCGACAGGAAGGCTATAACCTACGCGAACTATCTATGCGACCTCTACGGCATCGATACCATAAGCACAGGAGACATCATCGCATTCATAATGGAACTCTACGAGAAAAACATGGTTTCACCCAAAGACCTAGACGGTGTTGAAGCGACCTGGGGGAACCAGGAGGCGCTTCTGAAACTAACAGAGGCGATTGGGAAAGGTGAAGGCATCGGGAAGATCCTTGAGAAAGGAGTGAGAAGTCTAAGCGCAGGGTTCCCGGGTAGCACGCGTTACGCCATGCACGTGAAGGGACTTGAGCTTCCAGCCTATGAGCCTAGGGCAGCGCAGGGGATGGGACTCTGCTACGCTGTATCCGAAAGGGGCGGATGCCACCTCAGGGCTTACACCGCGGGTTCGGAGCTCTGCGGCTACGGAGGAGGCGCTAACCCATTCTCCTACGACCGCGTAAAGGTACAGCTCGCTATAGACAAACAGGATGAGAAAGCTGTCGTCGACTCAGCGGTACTATGCTTCTTCACCCTCTTCGGGATGAAGCTAAAGGAAGTGTGGCAGATGATGGTTCCATGCACGGGCTTCAAGTACGAAAACGTGGAAGCTCTAAAAAGGCTTGGAGCCCGTATCATAACCCTAACGCGGATGTTCAACACCCGTGAGGGCCTCGGCAAGGGTGATGATACACTTCCGAGAAGGCTTCTTGAAGAACCCTTGCCTGAAGGACCGGCTGATGGCTCCATTGTAAGACTTGAGGAGATGCTTTCAGCGTACTACTCACTCAGAGGTTGGAGTAAGGAAGGGATGCCCTTAGAGGAAACAGTTGATGAACTAGACTTAACCCAGCTCGTATCTAAAACGTATTAGCCTGTGGTAGATGCTCCTTGGTAAGCTTAAGGGATATTTCCATCGTTATACCCCTTCGGAAGAAAAGCGGAGGTAAAGGCTTGGAAAAACATGGAGTATAATACCCTTCAATAGGATCTTTTCAACAGTCTTCATCTAACCCCTCGGTTAAAAACTACTATCCGCAGATACAATGCCTAAAGCGTTTATGAAGGTGAGTTCCAAGACGACGATCTGTGCCTGTGATAGTAAAGATAATAAATTCAGCTGTGGAAATGCGGCTTGAGGTCGGAGGTAGGGTTGGCATGAGCGTGGAGGAAGCTAAGCGTAGAGTTGGTGAATACGCCTGTCGCTTCGTCAAGGACGGCTATGTCTTGGCTCTGGGCAGCGGCTCAACGGCAGCCTACTTTGTACGGGCGCTCGGTAGGAAGGTTAAGGAAGAGGGGATGAAGGTTCAAGCCATTCCCTCATCGTACCAGATCATGCGCGTCGCCGTCGACGCCGCGGTTCCACTAACAACCCTCATCGAGCACCCTGAAGCAGACTTAGACATCGACGGGGCTGACGAGGTTGACCCAGACCTCAACCTTGTTAAAGGAGGCGGAGGCGCACTAACTAGTGAGAAGATCCTAGCCGCGGCTTCCAAGGAATACGTGGTCATCGTTGACTACGGGAAACGCGTAGACCGCTTAGGGTCGAGGTATCCAATCCCCGTAGAAATCATACCCTACGCCTACAGGTTTGTCTCAAAGGAGCTTACGAAGATCGGTGGGGAGCCAGCCCTCCGCCTGACAGACAAGAAGGGAGAGGTTCAACCCTTCATCACCGAGAACGGTAACTTCATCCTTGACACACGCTTTGCCACGGTTACCAACCCCTATAGGCTTCAAGACGCGATAAAACGTATTCCCGGTGTGGTTGAGCACGGCTTATTCCTAGGCATGACGAAGCGCGTTTGCGTGGGTTACGAGGACAGAGTAGAGGTACTGGAAAGGAAAGTCTGAGTGCACATATTTTCTCCAAGGCTGCGTATGCATTAAGGGAGACCATCGAGTCAACATGCTCAGAATGTAAGGACGCCTTTAATATAACCCGTAGGCCTCTTCAACGCGGCTTCGAAGGCTTCTTGAGCCTCAGTATAAGGGTTCACATGTGTAATGAGCAGCTCTTGGTTGAACACCCCTTTCCGCATAAGTTTCACCGCGTCTTGGAAATCCTTAACGAAGTTTTTCGAGAAACTGGGCGCCGTGTTTAGGATGCGCAACCCTTTATTATGCCACTCATCCGTAGGGACCCTCTCAGGTTTCACATGGTAGCCGAAGATCGCGAGTTTACCCCCTGGGCGTACAAGCTGTGTGGCAAGCTCTATGGCTCCAACAACTCCCACGGCTTCGATGACGACGTCAACCCCCCTTCCTAGGACCTTCCGGACTTCCTTTACCACATCGCCCTTACCCGGGTTCAACGTAACCTCAGCTCCAAACCTCTCAGCCAGCCCAAGGTTTTCATCCTTAAGGTCGAGGGCGACGAGTTTATGTATGAAGGTTTTAGGCAGTCCCTGAATAAGGAGTAGACCCATGTAGCCACAGCCTACAACGCACACATCGTCGCCTACCTCAACCTCTACACCCCTAATTCCGTTAACCGCGCAGGCTACTGGCTCAGACACCCAGCGCTCAAACTTACCCACATCTACTGGGATCCTCGCAACCCTACTCACATCCGTCTTATAGAATTCAGCGAAGGCACGCCCAGCCAAGGTTGTTACCTTATCCCCTTCCTCTAAATCCTCCACACCCTCCCCGACCTCAGCGACCACTCCCACCCCTTCATGCCCCGCGAAAACAGGGTAACCCCTAGGTAACTCCCCGCTGAAGGTGTGCACGTCGCCCATACAGATCCCGCAAGCCTTAGTCTGAACGAGAACTTCCCAGCGCTGAAGCTTGGGAACCTCAACCTCGGTTACCCCAAGCCTCCCAGGTGAAACGATGTGTAAAGCCTTCATCATCCTCGACAAACTACGCAGACCCGTAACACCGTTGTATCCATACCCTTTAATATTTAAGGGTAAAAGCAGGCGGTCAATGCTTTTATCCGTGAAGCAGCATTCTCTTGACGGTATAACCGTCTTGTGTAGGGGAGTACGCGGGGATGAATGTAGGAGTCCATGTCTTCGATAAGAATGTCAATAAAGTCGTTGAATACTGTGAGAGGATAGGGGTGAACCACATCTGCTTAGCCTGCTCCTCCATAACTGGATATGACGAACAGGGCTACCCCAAACTAGACAGCCTACGGGCTTTCATGAATACGCTTGAAGACGCAGACATAAGTGTCCCAACGATGGTCATAAGCAGATGGCCGAGCCCAGACGTTCTACTCGGTAAACCCAGTGGTAGCGAGGAGTTTATGAACCTGTGTAAAACCTTAGAGGTCTTAGGTGAAGCCTCCGTCGGCTCCATACTCATCTACCCAAACCTGGATAGACCCATGGATAGAAGCGAGGAAGCTGAATGTTGGAAACTCCTTCTAAGCGTCTATCAGAGGCTTGTAGACTACGCTGAGAAGGCGGGGGTGAGGATAGGAAACCACGCCTACTACCATCCTTGGAAGCTGGTTCGAAACGTTGAAACCCTGATGAGGTTGATCACGGAGGTTCCCAGTCCCTACAACGGGATCACATACTGCCCTGGGCTGTACCAGTCAGGTGACAACGTATACGAAGCGGTCACCCTATTCGGGAAGAAGATCTTCTTCACACACGCCAGGGACATACGGAGACCGAAGTCGGGTCCCTATCAGTTCGAGGAGGTCTTCCTGGGAGAAGGAGAAGTAGACCTTCCAAAGGTGGTTAAGCTTTTACAGGCTGTCGACTACCAAGGCATCATTTGTCCCGAACACCTAGGCGCATCGAGTGTTGAAGGGGAAGACCTTGAAGCTCAGGCAGTTGCGTATCTTAAAAAGCTGTTAGCCTCTTCTTAGCCCCTCGTTACACAAGCCTCGATCCTCTACTTCCCATCAGCTTCTCCGTATTCTCAGCTTGACGCCACGGAGGAGTCGTTGAAGCGCGATCACTGTGACACCGGTGGCGATGACGGCGATGCCGATGATGATCCAGAACCATGGAATCGCGGATTTAATTGAGACGACTACACCCCGCTCCTCAGATACACACTCACGGCTTACGGCTTGAACCCTTAACGTGTAGTCTCCCGTTGTTGTCTCCAACGGTACCTGAACCCTGACGATGAAGTCCACCTTTTCATTCGGTCCTAGGGATAACACATCTTCAGGCATGATCGTTATAGTTAATGCTCTGATGGCTGTCACGTTAAGCCTTAAACCTGTGACGGGAGACTGCGCCGTGTTCTTCACGGTCACCGTGAATTCACCCTTCTCTCCAATGTAAGCGGAGGGATTGATGGGCTGGAAGCTCGTATCCAGCCGATAGCTGCCCACGATCACGGCTGCCAAGCTGGCTGTGGCGTTGTAAAGCCCATCCTCCGTCGTCGCGAGTATGTTTAACTTATACTCACCAACCTTCACTAGGTACGTGGGCACAACTTTAAACACGACCCAAAGGCTTTTCCCAGCTTTGAGGAGAAGGTTGTTCACCGTCACGTTGTCTGCGATGAAGTAAACCCGCCAGTCGACAACACCTGTCGTAGTGCTTAGGGACAGGTATACACGTTCATCCTGCAGCCCCTCGTTACCCACCTTCACGGGGTAGGATAGGCTTTCCCCTGTAAGAGCTGTCTGGGAGAGGAACGGGGTGTAGAGTGCTACCTTCCGCTGGGAAGGCTTCACATCGACGGTTAAAATGTATGAGGCTTCCACATACGTCCCCTCAGCGGCGAAGTGAAAACCGTAGCTCCCAGCCGTCGCGTTTTCAGGAACATCAACTTCCAAGGTTAGGTTCAAGGCTTCACGGGACTGTATCTCAACAGCCTTAACCTCAACGCTTCCCATGTGGAAGCTTATACCCCAATCCTCAGGTAGACCAGTTATGGAAAGGATGAATTTCTCAGTGGTTAAACCTTGATTAGTGATCCTTAAGGGGAAGAAGACCTTGCTCAACGGCATAGTAGCCTGCCAGGGCTGAGGGCATCTAACGTCTAAAGTTGAGGTTATAGTCAGCGTCGCCACGGCGGTTGAGGGGTTGTAAACAACCGTTGGTGTTTCAAGCAGAGCACCCCCTTCATACCGCACAGTGAAGATGTAGGTCCCAGGTATATTCGGGATGACCTCTCCTTCCCAGTACCCATAAACATTCGTTGTGTATCTTCTCGTTTCCACGACCATCCTTGGATTAACGATGTGTAGGGAAACCGTTGCACCCCCGATGCCGAGTCCTTTATCCAGCCTCGTAAGTCTCCCATAGACCCGCCTCCACACCCCCATTGGGGCTTCAGGAGGTTCTATGGAAATCGTTACACGGGTGTCGGCAACCTCCATCTTGACGACGAAGACCTGCAACGTCCTCGATTCCCTGTTCGTGTAGCCGTAGGCATCAAGATAACTGAACGCCACGCTAAATTGGACTGTTGACCCAGCGACGTTCTCAGGCACATAGATGTTAACAGTGACGGAAGCGTTGTCCATAGCGGGGATCGATGGGATCGACCACCGGCCTTCGCCGCCGACGATCATCAACGGAGACGGCGCGGTTAAGACAAGGGTAATGGATTGCACCATCACAGTACCGAGGTTTGTAAGTGAAAGGGTGTAGGTGCCGTTTCCCGCTGTTAGGAAGCTCGGCTCCAACTTACACGCCAGCGATACCTTGCCCAGCAGGGGTACAGGGACTTCAAGTGAAACACCTTCCTTCCCCAGAACCGTCAGATAATAAATGGTCATGTTCAGGGTGTAGGTCTTACGCTCAGCGTCTGGGGCGATGTTGAGTGTGAAGCTGAACGTGGCTCGAGAGCCTACTTTAACGGTTGTTGAATATTCAGCCTCCGCGGTTGAGCCGCCCGTTATGTTTGTGAAGGGTGAAGAGCTGAGGTTGAGTGTGGCGCCGACGCATTTAACGTCCTCTGTTCCAGTGTTCTGAATGGTCACGCTCAACGGCATGTTACGGTCACCGCTGTCAACCTGTATTGTTTTATCTACACTGGTTCCCCAGTAAACCCCTACAACCGTTAAGGAAACTGTTGGAGACGCAGGTGTCTCCGATGAACCGGAAAGGATTAAAAGAAGTATTAAAGTTAGAGCCGTCGCCCCTAGTAACCGGTTTTTCAAAACCATCTCCCCCAATCCACTTTATGCAAATCCTATTTTAGCTCATCAGTTATAACTTTTTAGGTAGCCCATCACAAGCCTAAGCGCATAAACGGTGTCATGTGGCACAGGAAAGCCCATCGCTCGGACTTGGATAGAAAAGCTTAAATATAAAAAAGCCTTTTCCGAAAAGCTTAAATATAAGATATTCACGTAAATAGATACCCTAAAGACTGGTTAACATTCTTCCGAAATACTTCTTGATGAAGATGAAAGTTAACCTGGCTGGAGGATGTGTGGGAGTATGCTAGATAAGGGAGTTCGACGCCTGAAAGCCACACCGGCGTTAAGTGGTTTAGACCACTGTCCAGAATGCGGCAGTGGAGACATCGTTCAAGACCATGAACGTGGTGAGGTTGTCTGCAGTAACTGCGGATTAGTAATCGGGGCGAACGTCATGGACCAAGGTCCTGAGTGGAGGGCTTTCACGAGGGAGGAGCGGGAGGGGAGAAGCCGTGTAGGCGTCCCCACCTCATACTCGATCCATGATAAGGGTTTATCGACTGTCATTAACAGAGTTAACAGGGATGCCTTCGGACGTGAGCTCCCGCTGAGTACTAGGATTCAGATGCTACGGTTGAGGAAATGGCAGATCAGGTCTCGCGTCCACTCCTCCATAGACAGGAACCTCTCCCAAGCCATGGCGGAGCTTGACAGGCTTTCAGACAAGGTGCACATACCGACATCGGTGAAGGAGAAGGCAGCTCTAGTCTATCGGAGAGCCCTGGATAAGGGGCTTGTCCGGGGGAGGTCCATCTCAGCCATCGCCGCGGCTGCGCTTTACGCAGCCTGTCGCTTAACGAACACACCGAGGAGCCTCAAGGAGATCGCTGACGTAAGTATAGTGAAGAAGAAGGACGTCGCCCGATGCTACCGTCTACTCCTAAAGGAGCTGAACCTGAGAATGCCCATCGCGGACCCAATCCGATGTATCCCCAAGATCGCCTCTAGAGTTGGTTTAAACGAGAGGGTTCAGCAGCGAGCTGTTGAGATTCTAAAGGAATGCCAGGCTAAGAAGATATGTTCGGGTAAAGACCCGATGGGTCTCGCCTCAGCCGCGCTCTACATCGCCTGCTGTGAGGAGAATGAGCGGAAGACTCAGAAGGAGATCGCTGAGGCGTCAGGGGTTACCGAGGTTACCATAAGGAATCGATACAATGGTTTGAGGAAGGCATTACCTAACCTTAAGTGTTAGCGCCAATCCTAGCTAAGGCGCCTACACATCTGTTTCTCCGCGTTCCGAAGGGTTAAGTAGCTGCCTAACCTTCTTTCTCCAGTTCAAGAACCAACGGTCCCTTGTAACCGCACTTTCTGCATACGTAGAGCTCTGGGAGTAGCCACGAATCGAAACGACTTGAAAGCTGAATTTCCGTACTGTTACAACGGGGGCAGAGCTTCAACCCTGTTTTCCACCGGGGTTTCAAGAGGGCTTTCAAGTTTTTCGTAAACGTTATCTCCATCCTCGGGAGCGGGGTTACTCCACATCGATGTTCTCTTCGGGGAATCCCAGTTGGATGAGGTAGTCCTTGGCTTCTTTCCTATGGTCTCCTTGAAGCATAATTCGATTATCCTTGGCTGTTCCCCCACATGCGCACTGGGTCTTAAGGGTTTGGGCGATCTTCCTCAGGTTCAGGTTCCTATCCGCGATGCCGTTTATGATCGTTGAAGGTTTCCCGTACTTCCCCTTTTCAATCTTGACTACAACCCTCTGCTGCTGTTTACTGATCTCGTTGCAGACACAAAGGTCCTTCGGCAATCCGCAGATGTTGCAAACGTCTGCCATTCCTACTCTCCTAGCGTCCTTGTTAGGGATACCCTCTCAACGGTATTTAAACTTGACTATCCTTCAAGAATCGAACCGTTCTCACATCGGACGATGAGTGGATTTCACGGAATTAGAGGCTGCGTGGCGTGTCTATGCGAGCGGGAAACCTCAAGTTTTAAAACCTTCTTTGATAGAACAAAGGTTAGGGAACGGTGGTTTCATGATTCTAGGAGCGATATCGGATACCCATGACAACGCTGAGGCTGTTGACAGAGCCGTTAAGCTTTTCAACGAACGCGGAGTAAAGTTTGCCGTTCATGGAGGCGACTGGTGCGCGCCCTTCACCCTCCTTAGGTTTAAAGCCCTTAAAGCAGAGCTTAAAGGTGTTTACGGGAACGTTGACGGTGAGCGTCAGAAGCTTATGGAGTATGGAAAAAGTCTTGGCTATGAACTCGGTGAATTCGTGGAATTCGAAGCTGAGGATGTGAAGGTCTCCGTCATCCACGGTGTTGATGAGAGGCTTGTGAAAGCTCTAGCTAAATGCGGTGAGTACACGTTAGTTGTTAGAGGACATACCCATAAACAAGGCTTGGTAAACCTTGGCGGATGCCTTATCCTAAACCCGGGTGAAGCATGTGGCTACATTACCGGGAAGAGGAGCGCCGCCGTCATTAACCTAAAAACCATGTACGTAGAATTCATCGAATTGTAAACACGGGGAAAGCTTGGTGAATAGGGTTTAGAGGCTTTCCCCTCATACACACTGCCTCAACTTTTCACCTTTCACGGCTCCGCTCTCTCATATAATAGAATAGATATTGCTGGGCATAACCGGCATACTCGCCGAAATACCTTCGTCCGAATGAGTTGATAACCGCGTACTCATGGGATGTGATGGATTTTCTACGCGACGCCTTTTCTAGAAGCATTGGATCGAGGTACTGAGGGTAGAACTCTAAAACCGCGCGTTTAACCCAAACATCGACTGGGAACGCATCTAGATGGTCTAGAGAAAATAAAAGGACGCAGTCAGCCACTTTCTCCCCTACACCAGGTAACAGCTTATGCCCACACGTCTGCGCAAGTAGCCTCGCCTTAGCCTCTTCGTAACCTATATTCCTCAGGCTATCCAAGTCTAACTCGGCGCAAGCAAATCTTCTAGCTGTTTCGAAGACGTACGGTGACCTGTACCCAAGTTTGCATACGTTCAACTCGTTCGTTCCGGCTTTCGCTAAAACGTGGGGTGTGGGAAAGGCATAGAACCTGTTCCCGTCGAATTTAATCCCTCTACCGAATTTTCTCGATAGTGCGAGGAGGATGTCCTTTATAGCTGGGATATTCTTGTACGTTGCGCAGATGTATGAGATTAGGCATTCCCAAGGTTTCTGCCTAACGATCCTTAAGCCATGGAATCTATGAATCACTTGAGCCATCTTCTCATCCCTGTTTATCTTCGAAAGTATGCGGGGTAAGTCATCGTCAAGTCTGAAATAGTGCTCTATGAACATGCCGTCCAGTCTCTCAGGGTATGTATGATAGATGAGTTTACCGCCGCTTTGCCTGATCTTCATCACGTTTCCATCAACTACTCCATACCACCACCCACCTCTTTTCCCCCATCTTAGAACCTGACCGCAGTCCAGCGTGTAGTCTAAATTAAAGGGCGTTGCTACACTGTGCAGCATGAATTCCATAATGGTCTCTTAAGTCACTTTAACCCTTAACTCGGTCATATTAAATACTCAGCGTTTAGCCGCCTTTTTCAAGGCTTCAACGGCCGGTAGGGTTCCTTTAATCAGGTACTCGATGAAGGCTCCTCCACCTGTGCTCATGTAACCGATCTTATCAGCTACGTTAAGCTCCCTCGCCGCAGCTACGGTGTGTCCACCACCGATGACTGTGAAACCCCCTGATGCTATGGATGCCTCAAGGATCTCCCTCGTCCCCACCTCGAAGCCTTTCTCCTCGTAGACCCCGGCTGGTCCATTTACGACGATTGTTTTCGCAGCTCTGAGGATGTCCCCGTACTGCCTAGCTGTTTCTAACCCTAAGTCTTGGATCGGGTCTGCGGCTGGTAACCTTTCAACGGGTATTTCCTCCCTAACACCACTGGGTTTCCTAACAGCCACATCCACCGGTATCTTTATCTTTAAACCGTATTCCCGGATAAGCTCCGTTGCAGCCGGTATGAATTTATCATAGCCTTTGTTCTTCAAGTAAGCACTGTTCGGCACGCCGAGGTCGAAGCCTTTAGCACATAGAAAAAGCTGCCCGATAACCCCGCATGTTAGAACCGTGTCCGCTATGCCTTTCCCGAGCACAGCGTTTGTCACATCGACGGCATCATCTGCTTTGGCGCCTCCGAGGACGTAGACGCAGGGTCTCTCAGCTCCCTCCAATACTTTCCCAAGGGCTTTAAGCTCCCTCTCCATGATAAGCCCAGCGGCTGAGGGGAGAACCTCTGCGAAGCCCACCATGGAGGCGTGGGATCTATGAGCCGCGGCGAAGGCGTCGTTTACGAAGATATCTAACAAGGGTGCGAGGTTCTTAACCAACGGGGACTCCGCATGTTCCACACCCGGCTTATCCTTGGCTTCGCCAGCCCAAAACCTTACGTTCTCTAGGAAGAGTATGTCCCCGTTATCCAGTGCTTTTACGGCTTTCTGAGCCTCCTCACCGAAGGTGTCGTTCACGTACTTCACGGGTCTGCCTAGGATACGGGAAAGGATTTCCACATGCTGCCTCATAGGTATGAAATCGGGATCCCCACTTCGGCCTTGGTGGGCTAGGACCACCACCTTAGCACCTGCTTCTGAAAGCCTCTTCAACGTCTCCGCGTGTTCACGGATCCTTGAATCATCGATAACCTTCAGCGTCTCAGGGTCTACGGGGCTGTTCACGTCAACCCTTACAAGAACACTCTTTCCGCTGAGTTTGAAGTCAGCGATAGTTAAGTAAGTTTCTTCCAACGTGACCGCCGCATTCATTAACTCGACTTAAACCTTTTTTATAAACATTATGCGTGTGTAAAAAGGTTTAAGGATTGTATAGACACACTATATTTAAATCGCAGAGCTTAAAAGAAATAGATTGGATGACAATCGTGATGTGTCAAGAGTTACGGAGAAACCATGATCGGAAGGCATTAAACTGAATTGTCATCCGCAATCGGAAGTCTTACGGGCTAGGGAATTGAGCCACCTGTAGAGGGTCTTAGTCGCGTACTGCCTGTATACTGCCAGCTCAAAGACATCTTGGACCTTAAAGGCCTCCGGGTCTTCGTTAACCTTAGCTTTCCAGCCCTCCGTCATCCATTTAAGCGGAACCTTTCCATCTTGAATAGTATTGTAGAGTTCTCTCTCCTTGTCCGTTAATGCACCTCGGGTGACCGCTATGACCTTCTCGGCTATGACCCGGGCCAGCTCGAAGTCGTAGGGTAGCGCGTAGAGCTTCCCGTTAAGCTTGGGGCGTTGGTACTGGTAGAGGTAGGCGATAAACCTGATAAGGTCGTCGAAGTCCCGGGCCCTGCGTCTATCAGCTAGCTGCTCCAAGGGGAATTTAATCTGCTCGATGTACGGGATTCGGACATCGTAGGTCTCTAGGAGGGCTATTGCCTCCCTTATCCTCCTCAGCTCAGCCTCCTCAGCTTCCCTTTCACGGTTTGAAAGCAACTCACGGCTGCGCCACCAACGATCTATCCCTTGGGTCTGCTCCAGACTCTCATCCGGGTTGATCTCCTATTCCCTGGTCGATGCGTGGAGGCTGGACTCCAACTCCGTTGAGGTGGTTATGAAGCAGAGGGGCCCTTCAAGGTCTATATCTTTAGGCTCCCATTCACCGTCCTCACCACGGATGCTCATGGAGAAGGTGAACTTATCCTCGGACTTAACCTGCTCGAACGCGTACTTGATCTGGCCTGTGAAGTCACCCCGCTCCTCTACGAGGACGAAGATCTTCCCCTTGGTCTCCATGTTTTCGAGGATCTTGCGTGGGGAATAACGTGAAAAGCGTATCTGTGGTCTCACCGGACGCAGACGTGTCGAAGGAGGCCGTCCCGTTCCAACAGAAAGCGGAATACATCACCTTTACAGTGCCCAAGCTTCACGTGTATAACATCGTCCCCATCGAGTTCAGATAGACTCAAACAACAATCGTCTCTTCCTCTTTTTTAAATCTCCTGACATTCTCCATGAGGTATATGGGAGGAAACACTTTGCGTGGTTATTGACGGGATATCGACTGTGACCTTAGCGCTTGGAGTGACATCTTTATAGATGTACATCAGCTTTGCAAATAGTGTGGCTATAAGCTAAGATCTAAAAACATTATGTAGATATTAGGTTAGAAGCGATTTTAGGTTTTGTAGGTGAGACCTTGAAGGCTACGGTTGACTGGTAGAAGACCTGCGACCAGTTTCTCGCTTGTAACTCCAAAGCTGAGGTTAAATAGGATAGCCGTTTTCTGGATGCTGACGTTTAAGAACCTTGAAAGGGCTTGGAGGGGAACTGCAACCTCTATGTCACCTATGAGCCGCTTTACATCAGTGAAGCCGATGCATCCAAGCTCATAGGAGGTCTGAAGCCTGATGCCATAAAGATGGGAAATAGCCTTTTGAACTCTGAAGCAGGTGCGCGTCTTGGCGCGAAAGATGTTGTTCTAATACAACTTCTTAGGCATTTCACCTGCTGGTCGCTCCTCGCTCGGTCTGAAATTCGGTACGTGCATGAGCTTGAACCCTTGCGCGATCGACATGGATGCTAGAATCGCGGGGGCTGCGGTGTCAATCGCTCGGTAGACATTAAATTCCAATGGCTTGCCCTCAAGCACGGCATCACGAAAAGCGGCATGAGGATAGTAGTCCGTAATTGTATCACCACCCATGAGAGACCAGAGGCGGCTTGCCTCCGGTGAAAGGTCGGTACGTTCATAGCGCCAATCTACTTCCGCTACTTCATGCATTTGCAAGTCAGCCATCCACATTTTTGGCCGCCCAGTGGTAAGGTGGTTAAGGTAAGGTGGTTAGTAGCTAAGCCTAGAGCAGAGTTAAAAAAAGTCGAGCGGAGAAGAGGGTACAGCTCACCTTCGAGTAATGTATGGTCGTGGGTGTAAATTAACCTTGAAAAGAGAAAGCCGGACACAATGTCCAGTTTGGAAAATGAGAAGCAACTTTGCACATCTTAAAAATATATAAGTGTACTACCCTTTAATTATGTGGCGAATATATGGTTAATTTGGAGCAAATATTAGAAGCCCGAAGAAATGGGATAAATTGGGTTTTGAGGCATAGGAATCCTGATGGTTCGATAGGTCCCTATAAGGAGGGGATCTTCTACTATAGAATCCCTTGGGCTTTAGCTGTTACTGGCTATGATCGAGAAGCATCCATGCTACTTGAATGGATTAGAAATAACATGTTTACGACAGAGGGGGATTTTGCAGGCAAATACAGCAGGGAAAATTATGTTAACTACTATTCATATCCTAATGCAAACATTATCTATGGCTCTCATATACTTCGTCAATTTGATATATCATACAAAGGAATGCGGTTCCTTTTAAATCTGCAAGACAAAGACTCAGGAGGATTTTTTAACAGAAAGGATGAGATGGGTCCTTCAGGAGAGGAAGACCTGTGGTGTACTTCTCAGGCAGGTTTGACTTGCTTGATAACTGGGTACTTGAAGGAAGCAACGAGTGTAGCTTCTTTTATGGAAACTTTATACGAGCTCCAACCAGATATAAAGCATAGGCTCTATTTTGTATACTCCCCAAACAATGGGTTAGTAACAGACTTCTCAAAGGATAATGCAACTAGATATTGTGTGGATGTTAATAAACCCAAGCAATGGTACTTTGAACCCGGTATAGCGGCGGCGTTCCTATGTAGAATGCATATGGCTACAGGTGAACCTAGTTACCTTAACCTCGCAAAGAAGTATATCGAGTTCGCTATGAGATGTACCCAAATGTTCTCTGTCCCACAGGTATGTAAGGTGGGTTGGGGATCTGCGTTGTTGTACCAGATAACTAAAGACACAACATTTTATGATTTAGCCATGAAGGTTGCACAATACTACATTGATCATCAGTATCCTGAAGGATATTGGATGAATATAGAGCCTTACAGAGCATTTCCAAATGTCATAGAAATAACTGCTGAATTTGTAGTTCACCTCGATACTATCCTCTGCGCTGTCAGCACCTAGAAGTTAAAGCATCTCGGCATGCGATTCTGCTTACTTAATACTTTAAAATCAATGGTATTGAGTTAGTTCCTAGATTGTAATCCTCTTTAACTGTTTTTCGATTAGAAATCGACGAACATTAAACTGAATTGTCATCCCAATCGTAATCCATAGACTTTAAATCTCTAAAAATTCCCACCGATAGCATATAATGAGTCAAAGTAAAAGAAATCATATAGGTAGAAGAAATCGAAAACATCAACGGAGTTATATGCGTCGCCGTTTCAGTGATATTACCTAAATAAATCGAGGTTAAGCTTAAAGTGAGCTTGGCAATTACACACTTTTTAAATAGATTCTGCAACTGAACGTGGATTACTCAATCGGTTCCTCGATTAAGCCGTGATATGGAGTGAGCCGTCTAAATCCTAAGAGGTTAAATACAAAATACCTAAAAAACCTTGATCGAAGATTATGAATTATTACGGTTTTAAAAAAAATATGGAGGAGCTTGTCTATCTAACCCCTTCGCCTTATAACTTTTAAGTCATGTGTCGAATTGTACATTTAATTCCCTGTCTACATTAAGACTTAACCTGCAAAGGCATAAAGCTAGAGCTTTCACCGTACTGTGCCTAACCATTCTTATAAAGGACAAGAGTCGCGTTACTTTTTAAGTAACGCTAAGAGTTCCTGAGCCTTTAATCCAACACGCTCAGCTATGTAGTTAGCGATCTTAGCCCCAAGTTCAGGTGAGGCGTGTATTCTAGGGTCTCGTCCCCAGATGCCAGCTTTGCTACGGCCCTCTTCACTTTCAAGGTCCTCACCTTTAATCCGATCCAAGTCTACAAGCTCCGGCCTAAAATACATCATAAGCGAGGTCTCCCAATGAGCTGCGTGGTCCATTGAATCATCGGTTAGATTGTAGAGGTCTCCCTCCATCATGGCGAACCCTGTAGCCTTCCCCTCTGTAACCTCACTGATTCTGTTAACAGCTCTCTGTATCGCAGCCTTCTGAGGTTCAACATCATGCCCCGTAACGCCGATGATCACACGGAAACCCACATCGACCAGACCTTGGAATATTCTCTCATAGAGTTCTTCCACAACGGTTTTTCCAAAGTCGATCATCGTCCAGGGATGCCATTTCCCTAGAAAACCCCAGTACGTCGGTGGGACAACCACACCCCCAAACTTCTCCGCGGTTAATACAAGAATGTGGTGGGCTTTCAGGGTGTCATTCCCTAACGGTAAATGCTTTCCATGCCATTCGAGAGAACCGAAAGCACAGTACGCTACTGGAAACCTAGCCACGGCTTCATCCAACTCATGTGGTAGCATTTCCTCATACCGTACCTTCCCCCCTCGTAATTCCATCATAAATCCCCCCTTCCAACCATGTTCATTCCTGCAAGCACGATGAAGCTGTCCGTGAAAATTCGTTCAAACCATCCCATACCGTCCATTCACCGTATCCGTTGAGAATCTTCATAGATTATTTAAGCCTTATTAGAACAGTCTTTCAGAGTAAATCACATCAAACCAACTCAACTTACCCGTATTTATAGCTGGGTTTAAGGACGTAGCTTCAACTACGTGAACAAGCTTTAAATCACGGTTCGGTAACTATTCAAGAGAATTAGCTTCAAAGCGTTTCCATGAAACAACAGTTCGGTGGCTGCGATGGCATACGCGGATAAAGGGCTTACCGGGGTCTCCTACATCTGTGTAAGATGTGGGGAAAAGATGTCTTATGACCAGATTATGACAACACCTGAAGTGAAGTGTCTAAACTGTGGATACAGAGTCCTGAAAAAGATTAGACCGGCCGTCGTTAAGACGGTGAAAGCTCGATAAAAAGAACTGTTCTTTTCGGGGTAAGGTTTCGAGGATAAGCCCTTGCGGGACTCGAGCTTCGAATATCCCAAAGGCGTACGCTTCACCTGCCAGAGATGCTCCAGGTGTTGTGGAGATACTCCAACTAAGGTTAGGCGCATCCTCCTACTACCCATCGAGGCGAACCGCGTATCGGTGAAAACGGGTATGGAGGTCCATGTTTTTACAAAAACCGTTTCCAGAGATGGAGTGTATAAGTTTGAGGTAAAGAAACGTTGTAAAGATGGTAAATGCGTTCTTCTTGATGGAAACCGTTGTACTATTTACGCGATCAGACCTTTAGTGTGCAGGTTCTATCCCTTCCAACTTGAAAATTCTAGAATAGGATTACCCCGCTTTCCATACGCAGAAGACTGTCCAGGTGTCGGAAAGGGCGTGATTTTAACTAAAAAGTTTTTTAACGAACTCTTTCAGATAGCCGAAGCCACTATGCAACATGCAACAGCCTGATGGTTAAAGCGTTGAACACGTTTCAGACAAGGTTATCTTTAAAACGTATGTTATACTAAATCCTAGAGGCTCCCGGTGGACGTGGATGACGGAAAAGGATAGACATGAAAGAGTTATGAGTCTAGCCATGAGGAGGGGCTTCCTCTGGCCCTCCTACGAAGTTTATGGAGGTATAGGTGGATTCGTAGACTTCGGACCTTTAGGTGCTCCTTTGAAACATCGAATAGAGGAGAAATGGAGTGAACTCTTCATTAGGCTGCAGGGCTTCCTCGAAATTGAAACACCTATCATAGCCCCTGAAAGGGTTTTCGATGCCTCTGGGCATCTGCAACATTTCAAGGAGCCCGTTGTCCAATGCAAGGTATGCAGTCGGAAGTATAGGGTGGACCATATGCTTCAGGAGTCCGCCGGGTTGAAGAGCATGGAAGCAGAGAAGCTAAGCATCGAAGAACTATCAAAGGTCATCGAAGCTAAAGGTGTGCGTTGTCCTGAATGCAGCGGGGAACTCGCTAAACCAACCGTTTTCCTCACCATGTTTAGCACAACCATCGGTCCATACTCGGATGCTGTAGGCTACCTTAGACCCGAGGCTGCGCAGGGGATGTTCACAGCCTTCAAGAGGGTCTATGAGCTTGAGCGGGGTAAGCTCCCGTTAGGCGTAGCACAAGTTGGTAAGGCTTCGAGGAACGAGGTTTCACCAAGGCAACTCCCGATAAGGCTTCGGGAGTTCACCATAATGGAGGTCGAGTTCTTCTTCGACCCCTTAGATCCGCGATGTCCAAGGCTTGAGGAGGTTGGACATGAAGTTCTCAGGATTATCCCTGCTGAAGTGAGAATGAAGGGTTTGGAGGAGCCTATAGAGATCACGGTAATGGAAGCCGTGGAGAAGAAGTACGTTCTTTTAGAGTGGTTAGCCTACTTTATGGCTTTAGCTAAAAGGTTCCTAATGGAGCTTGGTGTCCCCCATTCAAGTCAGAGGTTTATAGAAAAGCTTCCATGGGAGAGAGCTCATTACTCCGCTCAAGGCTTCGACCAGGAAATCTTCCTGGGAAGATGGGGTTGGGTTGAGGTTTCAGGGCATAACTACCGAACAGACTATGATTTACGAGGTCATATGGAGAAGAGTGGGGTTGACATGAGGGTCTTCAAACCCTATGAAAAACCTGTGGAAAGAGAGGAACTCGTCGTTAAACCTATCGTTAAAGCCATCGGTTCAGCCTTCAAGGAGAAAGCCGTGAAGGTTATAAAAGCCTTAGAAGGGGTTAACGCCCAAACCCTAGCTGAAGCCCTTAAAAATCAGGGCTACTACACCATCGAAGGCATGAAGTTAACGCCCAACCACGTTCAGGTTGAGCTGAGAACTGTGGAGGAGAGGGGAAGGCATTTCATCCCCCATGTAGTGGAGCCGAGCTTCGGCGCTGACAGACTTTTTTACACCGTCTTACATAACGCATACAGGGAAAAAGAAGGCAGAGTCGTCATGGAGATTCCGATAGACCTCGCACCGATCCAGTTAGGCGTCCTTCCGCTCGTAAGTAAGGATGGGTTGCCTGAAAAAGCGAAGGAAATCCATAGGAACCTTATGGCTAGGGGCTTTACATGCCTCTACGATGAAACCGGCTCCATAGGTAGACGATATGTGAGACTTGACGAGATGGGTGTCCCCATAGCTATTACAGTGGATTATGAAACCCTAAAAGATGAAACTGTAACCTTACGAGATAGGGCCTCATGGAAACAGGTTAGAACAAAGTTGGTGGGATTTGAGGATGGGCTACGCGACTATCTTTACAGAGGAAAGGATTTCCAGGACCTGGGTTCCCCTGTGATACAAGGTATGGAAGAAGAGTAAGCCTCTAACCTTCCTCAGCTTTGAAACACGTAACCCAGTGTTTCACACATCATAAACCCGATTTGAAGGCTATACCTGCGTAAACGTTATGCTTGACGGAAATAGGTTGAGACCTAGGTGAAAAACCTTAAGAATTGCGTATTACATGATAACTCGGTTAGTATTATCATCGTTAGGATGATGAACAGGTGACCTATTTGACCCTTCCGTTTGAAACCGATGAGCAGACGAGGAGACGGGTTTTATCGGCATGCCAAGACCATGCAAGGTTAGTCTTAGACATAGCTCGACAGGTTGCAAACATGTTGGACTCTTATTTAAAGGGTGATGCAGGGGCCGTTAATAAATACCTAGCGGACATCCTATCAATGGATAAGAATGTGAAGGAGTTACATAGCAACACCGTGATCACACTTGTCCAAACAGCACCTGTTGTAAGCCGCGGCGATGTCATACGCCTGTTAACGAAGCTAACCGCTATAGCTGACAGCCTTAAAGGCGCAGCTTATCGCATCGAATCCTTAGCTTCATTAGAGAATATGATTGACGATGAAATCGGTAAGGCTTTATCACAGCTATCTACAGCTGTTTTAGAAACTATTACCGAGCTGCGAAAGACCCTCCTAACCTTAAGCCTTAACCCACAGAAAGCCATAGAGAGTTCGAAGAACGTTAAGACCTTTGAAGAGGTAGCGGACGGTATCTACAGGGAAACCGACTTTAAAGTCCTCAAGGGTGGGATGGATTTCCCCAGAATTCTACTCGTAAGGGAGATACTGCTATTTATGGAAAACGCGGCTGATTCAGCTGAGGACGCCGTTGACGACGTTCAGGTCCTCGTTTTCTCAGTATAGGTGAGTTGATGAAGAAGGGTAAGGTCGTTGCGACGCTTCTAAGTGACAGACTGATCGTTTGGGACCCGGCTGAGGGGTCTAGGCTTTACAAAATGGGTTACTATGGTAAACCCGTTGGAATACCCAAGCCCAAGACCATGGAGTTTAACGTACCACTGCTTCTCGACCTCATGGAAGGCTTCTACCTCTACGAACAGGGGAAGGTTGGGGTAGTAGACCAGTTCACAGAGAAGAAGGTTACCAAGATGAGACTAGAATCCTACGCTGAGAAGTCCGTTGAAGACTTTAAAGCTAAGTATAAGGTTTACAAGAGTCTCAGAGACAAAGGCTACGTTGTAACAACAGGCATCAAGTTTGGATGTGATTTCGCGGTCTACGAGCACGGACCCGGCGTAGACCACGCCCCATACATGGTCCAGGTGAAGAAGGGGTTAGACGAGGTAACGGCGACGGAGATCGTGAGAGCTGGAAGACTGGCTACCACGGTGAGGAAACGCTTCATCATAGCTATACCAAAAAAAGGATTAAACGATGTAGATTACATAATGTTCAGATGGTGGAAAGCTTAGAATACGGCGTGAAGAATAATCCTCCGAGTTACGTGACGCAGTTAACTACGTTACATAAATCAATCCTAGTCGAAAAGATCATCAAGATATCGAACACAGTTCGACCTAGTTTACTAACTGATTACCAGAATAAAAACTGGAAGGGCTTGAAAAACCTGTAACAACCCATTCACAGCGAAGGAGTCGAAGGGCACTTTGTGAACCATTTACAACATGCCGTGTTGCAGTTCCCAGTTCTAGGGTCGTCGTTTATCCTCTGCGAGCTTGAAGCCCGCTCTTCGGATAAGTTCTTTTAATTCCTCCTCCTTCACTGGGTAGTCGCGTTCCCCGTTGAAGTACTCGTCTTTAATGATCTCGTTTAGCTTCAGGAGTTTTGGGTCGCCTTCGCTGAGCTTTACTCCTACGAGTTCCTCAACCTTCATCTGTATGCCGTGACGACCAGACCTTTTCCCTACAACAATCGCCCTTTCATGTCCTACAAGCTCAGGTGGGATAACCTCATAGGTTAAAGGTAGTACGCTTATCCCGTAGGTGTGTATACCAGATTCATGGGCGAAAGCTGCGTCACCCACCAGCGCTTTGTTTGTTGGTAGGTGATAGTTGAGGCTGGATGCTATGAAGTTAGCCGTCCTCCTAAGGGGCTTAAGGTCCCATTTAATGATGTTGTGATGCATGTAGCAGTTGATGATAACCTTCTCGGACTCCGCGTTACCCGCCCTGTCACCTATCCCTAGGAAAGTTGTGCTTGCAAAAAACTTATCATAAAGTCCCGAAGCGGCTCTGATCGCGGCCATCGTGTTTTCCACGGCGTTGCCGAGGTCATCGTGCGCATGTATTTCAGCGTACGGGATCTTCGTCTCCTTCCATATCCTCCTAACCTTTGTAGGTATCCCATACGGTAGAGGTGCCTCAGGGTCTGAGGAACCGCATCCAACAGTGTCGCATATCCTGTAGACCTTAGCCCCCGCCTCTGCCACCATGTTGATGAACTTTTTCTCAAAAGCCCAATCAGCTCTAGTACTGTCCTCGCCGTGGACGAAGACTTCCAAGCCGTGGTCCACCGCGTATTCCACGGAGGCGACGACGCGGGTTGCCAGCTGCTCCAACGTCTTATCAGGCCACTTCTGAAAGTGAATGTAGGAGACTGGATGGCTTATGCCAACGCTTTTAAAATCCAGCTTAAGCGCCAAGTCTACATCGTCATTAACTGCTCTGCACCAAGCTGCAAGTATGTCGCCGAGGCCTCTATCCCTCATCAGCTTAATTCCCTCTTGGTCAGTCTTGGTGTAGGTTATCACCTCCTCCCTCTCAACGCCGATCTCGCGTAGCAAGAGGGCGACTTGGCACATATCTGAAGGTGAGGGGCTTGCAAGTCCAGCCATTTGAAGCCCTTCCCTCAGGGTTGTGTCATCTATCACGACATCAACGTCGAGTGGGGTGCTCCTGTAGGTGAATTTTCTAAGTTCCTCCCACCGTGCGAGGTTAAATGGAGGCAAGCTCAGCTTCTGAAGGGCGTCGATGTACTCTCTCCGCCTTCCCTCTTCAACTGTAAACGTAACTTTCCCCTTCGCCATTCTATTTTCGAAACCTCACTGCTTAGGCTACTTAATCCTAAAGTTTAACTATTGGCTTCTAGCGGATAAATAAGTATTTCCATCAACAATAATCGCTTTAAAAGCTGCGAAGCGTATGGATGGAACTCGGCAGAGAAGGTTAATTGTATGTTCAATCATGTAGTCGCATTGCATGACTACCTGCGTAGATTTAAAAGTCTAGTCCAGACCTGCTTCAGTTGGGTCCCGTTCTAAGGAGTAATGACGACTTTCATGCAGTTCAGCGTCATAGCCTTCTTTAAGGCTTCTTCAGCTTGCTCTATGGGGAATCTGTGGGTTACTAGGTCCTTGAGTTTGTGGGCTAGAGGATGTTTTTCAAGGAGCTTCAGAACCGTAGCGTAGCCTTGGTAGGGCATTCCTGTGACGCCTATGATCATCGCGTTCTTAGCGCATATGTGCTTATGAGGGTTGATCTGGGCGACCCCTGTGTCTACGAAGTTGCCGAGTTCGAGGTAGGTTCCTCCTCTTCTCAGCATGCTTAAACCCTCGGGCAACGCACGCGCCGACCCAGCAGCTTCAACAACGAGGTCGGCTCCCCTACCCTCAGTAAGCCTTAGGACCTTCTCCACCCTCACTTCCAAATCCTTAACCTCATCCATGTTGATCGTGTGGTCTACACCCATTTTCTCAGCTAGGTTTAACCGATAATCAGAGTAGTCAAGCATGATTATGGTTTCCGCCCCGGCTATTCTCACCATGATGGCTTGCAGAAGCCCCAGGGGTCCAGCTCCCTGAATTAAAACAGTGTCTCCAGGACCGAAACCTTCCTTAGCCATTGGGTGGGGTTGCTGAGCTTTACAGAGGGCTCCATAGACCACCGCCATGGGTTCAGTTAACACGGCAAGCTCTGGGGGGACATTGTCTGGGACCTTAGCCACGTAGACCTCGGGTATGAGGTACATATACTGGGACCAACCCCCGTACAGGTGAGGTGGGTCTCTGCAGCTCATCAAGGTTCCATAAGACCTTATGTTCTCACACCATGGGTAACCATAGATGTTCCTACACCAATAGCATTTACCGCAGAGGACGTCGCAGCATGGAACAACCCTATCACCAAGCTTCAATGTGAGTCCGCTAACCTCCATATTAGCCACCGCTCGCTCACCGACCTCGGCGATAACCCCTACATTTTCATGCCCTGGGATGATGGGGAAGGGAACTTTCATAGATGGGTGAATGGTTTCACCTCTATAGTTGTGCTTATCTGTTCCACAGATACCAGACATCTCCATCCTAACGATCGCTGTGTCTTCAGATACGTCAGGGTATGGAAAACTCTTCACCGCGATACATCCAGGCTGAGTCATCACAGCGGTCTTCACTTCGCCACGCTTCATAGGTACCCCTATAAAGTGAATATACAGCGTTAATTTAGATTTCGCGGAGGATCTAAGCTCTAACAGATTCGTAGGTATTCCATGGAATATTTTTACGAGGCTTACCCGATACCGGCTTGGATGTAAACGAGGAGCCTAAAGCCTTGAGAGACCTCTAGAACAAGCCGCGCATCTCTTGTAGGGAGTCGGCGAAGGCTTCTATCGTCTTCTCAACTTCACCTTCTGTGTGAGCTGATGAAAGGATCGCCCTTGAACCCATGAGATGCACTCCCCTGTTGGCCATGGTCTTTGCGAGGTTGTCGTATACCGGGTTGTCTTTGAGTTGAAAGAGCCTTGAAGCTTCATCAAATGTGGAAACCCTTAAGTCCTGGTTTTCAACGCCGAATCCTACTTGAACTATGGATGGCGAGGGCGCCCAAGCCATACCCTTAACCTCATTGTCTTGGAAGGCGTCGTTGAATCCTCTCGTAAGTTTCACGCCAAGCCTGTTCACGTAGGTATTGACCTTCCCCTCAGCGATGATGCCCAAACAGGCGTTTCCAGCAGCGGCGCAGAGGGGGTTAGCGTTAAAGGTTCCATAATGTGGGATTTTTCTCATCCTATTCCAAGTTGGGTCTTCCCTAAACGCTAGCATGTTTAAATACTTCTTAATCCCCGTCACCGCCGCCGCTGGATAACCTCCTGCGACGATCTTACCTAACACCGTTATGTCAGGTAAGACCCCGTAAGCCTCCTGAGAGCCTCCTGGAGCGTCTCTGAAGCCCGTCACAACCTCATCGAAGATGAGGGCTACCTCATTCTGCGCTGTCAGCTTCTGTAGCTTCTTAAGAAAAGCCGTGCTAGGTGGTATGGTACCCATCGCCGCTCCACCAGGTTCGAGGATCACCCCGGCAACGTCACCACGCTTCAACTCCTCCTCCACAGCCTCTACGTTGTTCGGCGGAAGAATCCTCACACTTCCCATAACTCCCTCTGGGATACCTGAGTGACCTGCTTCTTCGAAGGGTGTTTTCGCGCCTAGGATGACGTAGTCGTGCCATCCATGAAAGTGCCCCGCAAACTTGAGGACTACGTCTCTACCTGCGTAAGCTCTGGCAAGCCTTAAAGCCATCAACGTCGCCTCGGTGCCCGAGCTTGTGAACTCGACAAGCCCATCTCGAGCTGAGGGAACCAATCCTGTTATTTTTTCAGCCCATTCGATCTCAAGCTCGTGGCACGCGCCATAGTGCGTCCCCTTCCTAACCTGCTCCAGCACGGCCTCAGTAACCCTTGGATGTTGATGTCCGAGGATCAGGGCGCCGTGTCCCATCCAGTAGTCTATGTACTCGTTTCCATCCACATCCCACTTCCTAGAACCCTGAGCCTTCGCGCAGTATAAGGGGAAGGGCTTCATGAACCTACCGTCGTGGGTTACACCGCGGGGGAAAACTCTTAAGGATTTCTCGTAGAAGCTTTTGGAAATTGGGTGACGCTTAATGTACTCTTCCTCAATCCTCGTCGATGTGGCAGGCTTAGCCATCGGGCACTTCACCTGCTTACGCGTTAACGCAGTTGAAGGGTATAAATTTAGCCGTCCAATTCAACTTCAAACCCAGTGTTTTTTAAAATCGTCGACGTATCTACACCGAGGCTTATCCATTTCCAACCTTACCATTGAGTTTTTCAAGCTTATACCTTGCGAAAGGCGTCAGTAAATAGTTTCATAAACCTAAGGATGTAGTAAATACGTTGTGGTTATAGGGTTTGAAAGCGAGGCTTAAGCCTAAGGTAGTTTCCTCCATAGCAGCCGAGGTTGTGGAGGAGACGAGACCAAGGGTTAACCTAGGTGTCTTAATCCCGCGGGAAGAGTATGAGAAAAGGTGGGACGCCGTTCAGGCATCTATGAGGGAAAGGGGTTACGGTTTAACCTACGCATGTGGCAGTGAACTTGACCGGTCGGACATCGCGTGGCTTGCAGGAGTTTTCGACCCGATAATAGAGCGATATGGCATTCTAATACCGGTCGAAGGACCACCGATCGTCTTAGCTGGGTCTGAGGGTGGGCATGTCATCGAGGAAGCCGTTGATAAATCTGGCGCAGGTATAGCCTTACTCCGAGAGTTCCAGATATCGGACGAGGATTATAGGCACGCGCATTTTTCATCACTCGATGATGTGCTTAGAGGTATGGGTGTTTCAGGGATACAGAGGGTGGGAATACTTTCAAGTCCACAGTTCATCCCTTACTATCACGTAACTACCTTGCAGAGGAGGTTCGGCGCGGAGAACGTCCTATTCGACTTAGAGCTTCTCCAGCACGTAAAATATGAGAAATCAGATACGGAGATCGCGTTATGCGGTATGGCAAACGTGGTTGCGGACGCTGCTTTCAGGGGTATGCTCGCGGCTTCAGTTCCCGGCATGACGGAGCTTGAGGTTGCAGGGGTCGGGGATTACATCATGAAGGAGCTTGGCGCGGGGAGAACAGGGTTCCCAACCATCGTAACCGCTGGTGAAAGAGGTGCAACCGTGATCGGACCGGCTACGAACAACGTGATCCGTGAAGGCGACATGGTCTCGATGGGGGTTAGCCCCACGTTTAACGGCTACCATGGGGTCATTAGGAGAACCTTCAGGGTCGGTGTTGAACTCACTAAGGGTCAGCGGGAGTTTCTGGAAGCAGTTGAGGGTTTATACGCGGTTGTTATAAAAGCCACTAAGAAAGCGGCTGAGGAGGACTTGCCGTCAAACTTTATCGACCAAGAGGGTAAGAGGTACCTTCAGAAGGTGAAGTTAAGGGCCTTGGATGGAAGGCTTCTAACCCCTCCTGAGCCCTACACCTTTATCCACAACACTGGTTGCTCCGAATGCCAAGAAGGCTATGGTGCTGTAACACCTTACACTACGAATCCTTTAGGTAAACAAGTTGCCTTAATGATCGACGTTGCCTTACTGGGCTTCATGGAGAAGAGAAAACATATCTTCGAGGTTCTATACGCCGTTATTGAGGATGCCTTCTGGAAAAAGGGGAAGGAAGTAGGTGTCTACAACAGACTACCGTTAAACGTACAGCACCTTGTTGGGAACATGGACCCTTTAGGGACAGGTATAAACCTGTATCATAAGGAATTCGCCAAGACCTAGACTTGGATGCGTTTTCCCTGTTCTCATCAGCACGTCTCTTTCCATAGAGCATAACGGAGTTCTCGGTAATCTCATTCGAGGGTATAAGGTATACGCCCTCATGGAAGGAGCCTTTCAGTCTTCAACCTCGGCCACCCTTTGAAACCGACGAAACCCTCGGCGTAGGGAACTCCAGCTTGTATTCCCCTAAATTTGGCAACGGTCTTAACGAAGTCAAGGATGTCGATTCTATCATGTTCCCTAAGCCACTTAACCTGGCTTTCATGCTGGGCTAGGGCTTCAAGCTTCCTGTCGATCGTGCCTGTTATATCCACGTATTCCTCAGGTTGAAAGCCTACTCCCGCGAGGGTGTCCATGTAGGATATCGGTGGTACTTTCTCATGGAAACCATGTTTTGTCTCAATGTGAGGTATGCTTGATAGAAAGCTGGCGGCGAATATGATGTTGCTGACTTCAACGTGGTCTGGGTGGTAATCGTTTGGGGAATGAGTTATGATTAGGTCCGGTTTAGCCTCACGAACCACGTCTATGATCTTCATCCGCGTTACTAAGTCGTGGAAAATAAATTCATCTGGGAGACCAAGCCAGATGAACTCTGCACCTATCACTTCCGCTGCCTTCCGCGCCTCCTCCTCCCTGATCCTCGCTAATTCTCGGGGCGGTATCTGGAAGTGCCCCATCTCCCCGTTAGTAACGTAAGCCATTGTTACTTTATGATTATCCTCAACGTACTTCGCGAGGGTACCGGCGCAGGCGATCTCGAGGTCGTCTGGGTGAGCTCCTACAGCTAGTACACGCATGCGTACCACATCCAACGCTTCATTTTCAACGGCTAGAATATAAGTATGCAGGCTTGATGCGCGATTCTAGGAAAAGGTAGAAATTTACCTTCAGCTTTGATTTTAAGTCGATGTTGGACTTGGTTAAAGGGGTGAAGCCTTTACGCGTTTAGGTATCTTTAGATATCAAGACTATTTACAACCCGCCTTGAACATTAAAGTTTGTAGACGATGACAGTTAAGGGATTCTGGTACGCCCCTATCTTGGAACTCTGCTCAGTACCTCTTCCACACTCTCTGAGAATATGTCGGTCATCAGGTCGATTTCTTCCCTTTCCACCACCAGCGGCGGGGCGAAGGCTACCCAGTTAGGGTCATACCTCATGATAAGCCCCTTCTTCAACGCCGTCCTCCCAACCTGAACCCCAAACCTAACCTCTTCGCCAAAGGGTTCCCTTGTCTCAACGTCTTTAACAAACTCAACGCCGATGAGAAGGCCTTTACCCCTTATCTCACCTATGACTCGGAGTCCCTTAAGTTCCTCAAGTCTCTTCCATAGGTATGCTCCCATCATCCGAGCCCTGCCGCAGAGGTCTTTTTCGAGGATTTCTTTGATGCAAGCAATTCCAGCCGTGCTGGAAACAGGGTTACCTCCGAAGGTGTGGCCGTGGGAGAACTCCACACGGTCTTCTTCCCAGCCCCAGAAGGCTTTGGCTACGTGGTCGCGGAAGGCGATGGCTGCTAATGGAGCGTACCCACTGGCCATACCCTTCCCCATGCACAGCACATCGGGGAGTGTATTGAAGGTTTGGGCGGCAAACATATTCCCTGTACGCCCGAAGCCTGTGATAATCTCGTCGAAGATGAGGAGGACGTTGTGCTCATCGCATATTTCACGTAGGATTGGGAGGTACTCTGGTGGTGGGGTGATGATGCCGCCTGTGTTGCCGATGGGCTCCGTTATGAATGAGGAAACCGTTTCAGAGCCTTCATTTCTTATGACATCTTCTACGATCGTGGCGCAGAGGACGTCGCAGCTGGGATACTGCTTCCCATAGGGGCATCTGTAACAGGTAGGTGGGAAGACGTGGATGTACCCTGTTAACGTAGGCTCGAACACCACCTTTCTACGCGTGGTACCCGTTGCACTAAGAGCGCCCATTGTAGCACCGTGGAAACTATGATAACGGGAGATCACCTTGTATTTGTTCGGGTTTCCCGTCTGCTTGTGGTACTGACGAGCCAGCTTCATAGCCGCCTCCGTTGCTTCAGAGCCTCCGCTTAACAGCTTAACTGTATCCAAATCTCCCGGCGTTACCTCTGAGATTAACTTAGCCAGCTCCACCGCCGCTGTGTTCGTTGCGTGGAGTGGAGGGGCGAAGCAGAGTTTATCCAACTGTGCCTTTATAGCTTCGACGACGCGTCTATTGTTATGACCAACGTTTACAACGAAGATACCTGAAATACCATCCAAATACTTCTTCCCTAGAACATCCTCATACCATACGCCTTCAGCCCGTGACATGACAAGGGGTTCTCTCATAAACTCCTGCATCTGCATGAGGTCGAGGACGATGTGTTTCAGGTAATCCGGTGATAAATACGGGTTCTCGCTCACCTTATCGGCGACTGACCCCCCTTCACTTTTACGAACTGACAAGGAGTCACCCTTTTCATACTTATAAGGTGGGTCGAATCATGCGCGTGACTTATTTTAACCTTTCTTCCCGATTAAGTAATAAAGGATTTTTAAAGAACTATGGAAAATAGGATGATGAGGGGGAGATCGATGGTTTACCAAGCAGACTTCACGGGAAAGGTTGTTGTCATAACGGGTGCGGGGGGCGCCTTATGTTCAGCCATGGCTAAAGCCTTAGCTGAAAACGGTGCCAAGGTGGCTGTTCTAGATATTAGGCATGAAGCCGCTCAGGTCGTGGCTTCAGAGATTATTAAGGGTGGTGGTCAAGCGGTTGCTGTTGCCAGCGATGTTATGGATAAGGTGAGTGTTGAATCGGCGTGTAGAGCGATTTTAGAAGCCTTCGGAACCGTGGACATCCTCATCAACGGTGCAGGTGGGAACCGTGAGGAAGCCACAACAAGTTCAAGCCTCTCCTTCTTCGACATACCATCTGACGCTGTGAAGTCCGTCTTCAACCTTAATTTTCTAGGCACGTTCATACCTTGTCAAGTCTTTGGAAAGGTGATGGCTGAGAAGAACAATGGTTTAATCCTTAACATATCTTCTATGAACGCTTTCCGCCCTTTAACGAGGATCCCCGCCTACTCGGCGGCGAAGGCCGCGGTTACGAACTTTACACAATGGCTTGCCGTCCACATGTCTGAGAATTATTCGAAGAACATCCGCGTCAACGCCATCGCCCCCGGCTTCTTCATAACCAATCAGAACCGTTTCCTCTTGATCAACAATTCAGGAGAACTCACTCCGCGGGGGCAAAGCATTATAGACCATACACCAATGGGGCGGTTCGGTGAACCCGAAGACCTCATAGGGACGGTTTTATGGATACTCTCAGATGGCGCTAGGTTAGTTCACGGCGTCGTGATCCCTGTTGACGGCGGCTTCTCAGCTTTCAGCGGAGTATAGAATCCCAGACGCGGTTTTGCTTGGGTTGCTAAAGGCTTAAATTCTTTAGTCTATAGATCGCTGTGGATTCCTATGAGCGTTAAAATCACTGACCCAATCTGGATCGTAAGGGACTATCTTCGCTGTAGTGGGTGTAGACGCTGTGAAATCGCCTGCTCCCTCTACCATGAGGGCAAGATCTGGCCTGAAGCCTCGATGATCAGGGTTTTTATGCTCGTCCCTGGAGTGGAGGTGCCCCACCTCTGCGCCCAATGCCAGGACTACCCCTGCGTCCACGCCTGTCCAGTAGAAGCCCTATCGGTTGATGAGAAAACAGGGGCGGTATTAGTCGACAAGGAGAAGTGTACAAGCTGTGGGCTGTGCATCGACGCGTGTCCAGGGAAGGTTCCACATCTCCACCCTACAAAGAGGTACGCCGTGATATGCGACCTCTGTAGAGGCGACCCTCAGTGTGCTAAGGTATGCCAGGAGGCGAAGTTTAACACTTTATGGGTTGTTAAGGAAGGCCCTAACGCCGACCGGAAACTTTTCTCTCGAACACCTGAGGAGATCACGGAGGACTTAGCCGTTAACCTTTACGGGGAGAGAGCTGAGGAGCTGGTATAGGATGCCACGGGGATACGCTGGGAAGTTCCTTGAAGTAAACCTTTCAACGGAGAAGGTTATGGATGTAACCTTCCCCGAGGAGGTTTTGAGGCAGTACGTCGGCGGCAGAGGCTTAGCGGCTAGGCTCCTATGGGATAGGTTGGGTGAAAGGTGGGAAAACATAAACCCCCTCGGACCTGAAAACCTCTTCCTCGCCTTACTCGGACCCCTAACCGCCCTCTACCCTGGAGCTAGGGTCTGCGTATCCGGTAAATCCCCGCAGAGCAACGGGATTATAGGATCAACATGCAGCGGGGAGTTCCCGTCTGAGCTGAAATGCGCCGGGTACGATGGTGTCATCGTTACCGGAAGAGCGAGTAACCCAGTTTACATCCTCGTCACAGACGGTCAAGCTGAGATTAGGGACGCCGTCCATATCTGGGGTAAAGATGGTTTTGAAACCGTTAAAACGCTGACCAAGGAGGTTAGGGCTGAGCTTGGGGCTAGAAATCCAGGCATTGGGGTGGTGCGGGACCCAGGGATCTTATACGCGGGTCCTGCGGGAGACAGCATGGTTCGAACAGCGGCTGTCATGCAGAAGTGGGCGCACGCGGCTGGCTACGGAGGCTATGGAGCCGTTATGGGGTCTAAGAGGCTCAAAGCCATCGTGGCTAAGGGAAGCGGTCCGTTACCCGATGTGGCAGACCATACGGCTGTGAAAAGCATCTATGAGGAGGTTTTGAAGCTGATACAGCCGTCGTATAAGGGAACTGGGTACGCAGGCTACTACGTGGGCGCTGTGAGCAGCTCGGAGCCTATAAGGAACTGGCAGGAGGAGTGGCATGATGAGAAGGGATTTGGTGGACCTAGGTTTGACATCAGATACTGGGTGAAACGGTACTGGAGTGACTTCAACTGCACAGATGCATGTTTAAAGCTCGCCGTGATCAGGGCTGGGCCTTTTAAGGGCGCTATAGATGATAACCCGGATTATGAGATGGAGGCGTACGCTGGACCTAACCTAGGAATCTTCGACCCTGGTAGCTGTATACACATGTCCTCAATCATGGACCGTCTAGGGTTTTCAGGTATCAACGGGGGAAACACCCTCGGCTTCGCAGCTGAGCTTTACCAAAGAGGCATACTGACGCGGGAAGACTTAGGCATGGAGTTGAAGTGGGGTGATGTCAAGGCCTTCGAAGCCCTTGCCTGGAAGATCGTGAAACGGGAAGGTATCGGAGACATCCTCGCTGAGGGCACGTATAGAGCCGCGTTAAAGCTTACGCAGCTTAAGGGGGTGGATGTGATGCCCTACGCGGTCCACGTGAAGGGCGTGGAGATCGGCGCACACGGTACGAGAAGCGGCTTAGATATGAACCCTATTGGATACGCGTGTTCCGCTCAGGGCGGTGACCATACCTCCTCTGTATACGACGCCTACAACGATATGAACATGGTCTTCCTCGACTCAGCCGTTGTCTGCAGCTTCGTTTCCAGAGCCCCGATATGGGACTTCCTTAAGGCCGTTACAGGATGGGATATAACGCGGGAGGAATGGCAACGGGTTCATGGACATCGCATAGTCCAGATACAGAGGGCGGCTGAGCTCCTCGGCGGCCCAGATGTAAAATGGAGCCCCGCGGTGCACGACGATAACCCACCACGGTTCTACGAGCCTCTCCCATCCGGGCCTAAGGCTGGTAAGGACACGGGTAAGGCAGCGGTTGAAGAGATGCGTAGACAGTACTACAAAGCCGTAGGTTGGGATGAAAACGGCATACCAAGATCCGAGGTTTTGGAGACGCTTGGGCTGAAAGATGTAGATAGGGCGTTGATGAAGCTGAGGAAGTGAAGGGTTAAGGCAAGCCGTGACCCAAGCTCTTACCTCATCCATTCCATGTATGCTCAGCCTTAAACAGGGTTTAAAGTCGAAATGTAGTGAGTGTACATCCATGATCATTGCTCACACTGACCCTGCAAGGTTTAAAGACGCGTCTAACGTCCACGGAGGCGCGGGAACGATACGGATCATGTCCCTCTTAGAAAAGCCGACGTTTCAAACCCCTTGGCTTTTCATCCACCGCGCCGTTCTCCTCCCTGGAAGCGGCATCGGGCATCACGCCCATGACACCTGCGAGGAGATGTTCACCATCCTCGACAACGCCGCGTGTTTCACCCATAACGGTAACACGGCTGAGGTCAGGGGAGCTGCTATGGTGCCGTGCCGTAAAGGGGAATCGCACGGGATTTACAACCACACCTCCCAGGATACCCAGTTCATGAACTTCTGCGTCTTAAGCCCAGGCGGCTCCTATGACTGCCGCGACTTCAACGATAACCTCATCAACGCAAAGCCCGGCTCAATAGAGGAGGTTCCCGTGCGCTGGGTCGACAGGCGTCTGCTTACCTACACAGATCAACCAGCCCATCAAGGCAGGGGGAGAATCGGCATCAGAGGGCTTTGGACTCATGAGGATTTCAAAACCACATGGGGTTTCATACACCATCTGCTCATCTCCCCCAGGTGCTCCATTGGCTATCACAGACATGAGACGATTGAGGAGTGTTACATGGTTCTCGCCGGTCGTGGAAGAGTAACTGTAGATGATGAAACGCGGTGTATAGGCGTAGGCGACGCTGTTTTAAACAGGCTCGGAGGCGCGCATGGCGTGTACAACGACGGCCACATGCCCTTAGAGCTCCTTAACATGGCTGTATGCCTTGAGAAAGGGAAGTTTGACGCAGTGGACCTGGGAGACGACTTGGCAGAGCGGAGGGTTAAAGTCCTCGACGGTGAGGTTACGGAGCCTCTGGGTTAATACCGTGCGTGTTTCTCAACCAGCTCTGTGACGGCTCTTACACGGTTGATGTCCCCGTCTGGTGGTACTTGGTCCGCGACGCCTAGAATAAACTTATAGCCTTCTAGATGATGTTTGATGACTTCGAGGGCCATGTTGTACAGGGTTTTCTCAGCGTATTGACGGCTGAAGTAGACTCCTGGAAGCCCACCCCATAGGATGATGTTTTCTCCAGCCACTTCCCTGAGCTTCTCCACCCCGATGTCGCCTACAGGGGCCGGGGTGACGGACTGTGCGCAGTCAACACCTGTGGCTTCCATGATAGGTAGAAGGCCTCTCAATGTTCCATCGATGTGGACGAAGATGTGTTTCTTCGCCGAGTGGAGCTGGGCAGCCCTCTTCTTGTAATACGGTGTGTGGTACTTCTTGAACATGGCTGGTGTAACCGTCTCGCTTGTAAGGTTCTCGCCGAAGTAGACTCCAGGCGCAGGGGATTCGCGGATGGCCTCGTAGATCACGTCATCGGAATCCGACATTACCTGAACGGTCTCTTCAATTTCTTCAAGCTCACGCATCATCAGCCTTATGGTGTTCACCGCGCCAGCCCAGACGACGACGAGCCGCTGAAACGGGGTGCGCGGTGGCAGGGAGCTGACGAAGCCTAAGCCCTCCCAATCCTTCAACCTATCGTATTGAAGCCCGAAGTCAGGCTCAAACTCCTGATGCTTGTAGATATACTGTAGCACCTTAAGGTCTTGCTTCGTGGAAACCGCGTACTTAAGGTAAGGCGTGCTGACTGAGCTTGGAAGGAACTTCCTAACTGAAACGATGCTTCCAACAGGCGTATGGTACCCATCCTCGTAGAGAACCGTACCGTCTCTATGCTTCTCAACTGACTGGGAACACTTCACATCGTAATAGGTAAGCTTTCCCGGGAGGTTGTAGAGTTCCTCATGGCAGCCGCATCCAAGGTCACGGTATAGTTGGATCCGTCCCCTTACGCCCGTGTACTTCTGAGGTAGCTTATGCCAGTAATCCATGGCTCCATACCAATACGTTAGGTCGGCGAACCAAGGCATCACATCGGGTTGCCTACCCGTGAAAACAGCCATTATCCGTTCGTCAAGATCCATGGGCACCGCTCCATTCAACAAACACATCTGTGAGCAGGTTATGCTGGGTTCAAGCCTTAAATTTTACTTAAGATGTAAAGCAATGATAGTTTTAGTCTCAGCGTGTAACTGGTTGAGTGTGGGTGTGAAAGTTAGTTGTCTCCCATGGCTTAGTGTCTAGTGCCTAGTATAGTCGCCGTGTCTTTTAGCGGTTTCCAGCATTGTGAAGAAGTTCTCTGGTTTCACACCTTGGTGTATATCGTGGCTTGATCCGAGGATATGCCCTCCTCCAGGTGAGAGGGTTTCAACGGCTTTCGCGGTTTCTCGGGTTACGTCCTCTTTTGAACCGAATGGTAGGATGAGGGAGCAGTCGACGCCTCCGTTGAAGCAGATTTGGTCTCCGAACCGTTCTTTAAGCCTTCTTGAATCCATACCCGCGGTCTTCTGGATCTCCATCATACCGTCGACGCCGCAGTTGATAAGGTAGTCGTCGATTATGGGCCATAGGTTGCCATCTGATGTGTTGAAGGCGAAGATCCCCCGCTTATGAAGAAACTGAACCTCCTCACGGATTTCAGGGAATATGAACTCGCGGTAGTGCTTAGGCGAGATGAAAGGACCCTGTGTGCAGGCGATGTCTCCGTGGAGGATCATGAACTCCGCGCCGTAGTCAACCGCCATCTTCATCCATTCAAGGTTCCGCCGTGTATTAGCTTCGAAGAAGCGCTTCACGAGTTCAGGGTGTGTGTAGAACCACGTGAGGAACATGTAAAACCAGCTTGAGCCCATAGGGATATGTCCCGCGGCGCTGCAGGTAGGGATCTCCAAGGCATGGTAAAGCCTACCAAGCCTTCGATAGTAGTCTTCGAAGGCTTCATGCGCTTCCTCTACATCAACGTCTCTCTTTTGTTCAAGTTCCCGTACGTACTCCTCAAACGCAGGAATCCCGCGGCGCTTTATCTTAGAATCAACTTCGAGGGTAACTCCGCTTTCCGGGATAAATCGGTGAACGGTGTCGCCGACCGTGTAAACCCAGTCACCGATCAACCGTGGTCGAGACTCAGGTGGAGGAGGCTTCATGTAGGGTGGAAGTGTGATGTTCGCCGCGTCGAATTTAAGTTTCACGGTTAAGTCAAAGGCGTCTTTAAGTACGCCTTCTGTAACCTCGTCGAACTTTCCCTCTAACTCAAGCCTTAGCATTCGTTCAACCGATCCTAGAATGCTTGGCCTACCGAGTACGATGTCGGCTGTTGGAGACTCAACGCCTAAAGACTCGAAGATAGGCACCTTATCAGGCTCCTCATGGCAGACAGCTCGGATGAACCGTTCATGGGGGGAAAGCACCTTGACCAACCACTTTTGAAAGACCAGTCTCATCACCGATAAGCTTATCGGCTTCTGGAAACGCGATTGACGGAAGGAATCCCATTGTCTAGAAAGTCATTGGCCTTCTACGCTGATTGATTGGAGACACACATAAGGTTGTACGGTTTACTTCATCGGGGGTTATCGTTGTTGCGTTAAATGTTAGTCATTGTGCTACTCCAAGCTCTAACCCGTTTAACCATCCTAGGACGGCGCTCACCCATAACATGGCGACGTTGACAAGTGGGTCTGTTGAAGTTGTCCGGGTAACCCACTCCACACCGTGCTCTTCAATCTGAACCGATGGTAACCGTTTGCGCAGGTAGACAAAACAACGCTTCGCTCCATCAAGCAACGGCTGAAATTTAAATGGTTGGTCGCCTATGAACGGTTTAAGGAGGGCAACTTGCGTGATAGCATCGCCAGTGAAGCCTAACCATTTATCGTCCCGTCGGCACATGCCCACTCCGCCGTCCTCAAACTGGCACTGCCGAAATGTCCAGTCCGTTGCTTTGACGCAGCGGTTTAGAAAGCGGGGGTCGGGGCTGTGACGGTGTAGGCGGGTTAGGTAGTCGATGCAGGTGATGGTTGAGAACACCCATGAGTTCTCATCAGCGTAGACATCGGTGCTCTCAAACCCAGTGAAATGCGCGGGTCCGATAACCCATGATCCTAGCTCCTCCCTCCAAGTTCCACAATGCCAATATCCATCTGAGCCTAAGGCGTTCGGACGCCATGGCTGGATGAAATACTCCGAGAAACTCACGGCGTCCGCCAAGATGCTTTCATCCCCTATTACCTCGTAGGCCCAAACCAAGCCTGCGCCGAACATGCTTAAATCGTTCGTCCAGCCCGCATCTTTAGCGTAGGGAAACCCGTAGCCGCATAGGAAGTGCTCAAAGGAGACACCATCCTCTGTAACGATTGTAGCCTTCCTCCTCCGTCCCCAGTCTACGATACGCTTTCCCACTTCCACAAGGCTCTTATCACGCAGGTTGTGGAGATGGTAGAGCCCAATCATCTCCAAGGCATTCCCGAGCATCCATGTAGGATGATTCTCGTGTACGCTTTGCATCATAAACCTGACGTGAGCGTCGGCTACACTGTGATATATCGTGTTGCCAGTGAGTTCCGCGATGCGGTACAGCGCTTCAACTAGGAACCTGAGGTAGCGTACATCCACTTTGCCTGGGAAGAGGTCGCTTCCTGCGGCGGAGCCCCTTCCAGGCCTCTGCCAGAGACTCTTGGCGGCGTTGATCCCGCCTTCAGGCAACGACTCATCGATGAAGGGTTTAAGGATTCGCTCAACAGCTTCAACTAGACTCTGGTCCATGTTCCAACGTCTTCCCTTAACTGCAGTCAGTCAGTCGCTTGTGCATAGTGTTTACGATTTTTACTTAAAGGTTTGCAAAACCTTCCGTCAGCCCAAGTCTCACCTCACGTACGTTTGACTCCTTCTTCACCACGCAGTTTCAGGTTGCCACGTTGAGAACTCTAAGAATCGCCGCTGACAAAGGCTCCGAGGTCTGGGTGATTATAGGAAACTAGAGCGTTAAACTGAGGATGTAGAAGGACATATTTCCGGCACCTTCTGTAAACCTAAATGAAAGTAGACATCCTTCAAACAGACATAGACCGTATATTCGTTAAAGTCGAGCGCATATTATTTTTCAACAAGAAAGACAA
>Ga0209314_10000047_pt1 | contig 47523 bp, 49 predicted proteins | sample I19B2metaG_FD_184146 | JGI IMG/M metagenome (GOLD analysis project Ga0209314, IMG submission 184146) | Lake sediment bacterial and archeal communities from Gulf of Boni, Indonesia to study Microbial Dark Matter (Phase II) - ​I19B2 metaG... | ecosystem: Environmental > Aquatic > Freshwater >... | reverse complement strand
AGACAGCTGCAATCATCATAACGATCATCCCCACGAAAATTATCAGGAAGCCTAAGAGGAAGAGTTTAAAGGGCGTTGACCACGTGAAAGCTTCCACTGCCGGAGACGGAGCGCCGGGTTTGAGACGGCTGTAACAATTCGAACAAACCCATGTGCGGGGTTCTAAGCATACTTCACAGACCTCGCGACCGCACTCTTGGCAAACGTATCTGGCTGAACGCTTACTGCAGACCTCACAAGTCCCAACCTGCATAAGGGTTCTCTCCTTTACTTGAAGACGTAGTAAGAGAACGCCATAAACACAAGTAAGAGCACGATTAGGGCTATGGATAGCAGAAGAAGTACCTTGACCGATTCTTTATCAGTGCCAAAAACTATCGGGAAGGGTCCAATGATCACCGCCCCACCACCCCTAACCTTTCCTCCGCACTTTACAGTCATAAAAATCCAGAGGAGAACAGCAATGAGGGTGATGACAAAACCGGTGAAAACCAGCATAAGTCCAAGCGTGTTGAAGAGCGCTTGATTCATCCGTCCTCCTCCTTTAACAGAATTAAAGGAACAGATTTAAATAAACTTTAACAATAGTGCAACCTTGACCTGGCTGACAATTTGTAGGGAAAGAAAATGGGCCTCGAGGAGATTGTTCAGCGAATCCTATCATTTCGTGGGGACCTTACGCGTGAGGAGGTTCTGGGAATGATCGAGGAGAAAAAGAGGACGGCAGAGGGATTTTTTACTGACGAGACCGCGGCCCGCATCGTGGCGTCAGAGTTGGGAGTGGAAGTTTTACGGAAGCCTTTCCGACCCGAGGTTTGGATTCAGGACCTTGTCTCTGGTTTAAACGATGTGACAGTGGTTGGGCGCGCCATTGGTGTTTATCCTCCTCAAACCTTTAACCGCCCTGACGGAACAGAGGGAAAGGTCGTCCGTCTACTCATCGCGGACAAAACTGGAACGCTGAAGGTGGTTCTTTGGGACGATAAGGTGGGTCTGATAGAAGGCAGAAAGGTTGAGACGGGGCGAATAATCAAGGTTTCACATGGATATGTACGCGAGGGATTGAACGGAAGGCTGGAGCTACATGTTGGGTTGCGCGGAGACGTCCAAGTTTCCCCGCCGAACGCCGTGGAAAGTGAATATCCTCCCATTGCGCACTTCATAGAAAAGATCGGGAAAATAACAGGAAAACACAAGAAAGCAAGCGTTCTCGGGGTGGTGCAAAACGTCTACCCCGCTTCCGAATTCACGAGGAGCGATGGAACAGGCGGCAAGGTCATGAGACTAGATTTAAGTGACGATACTGGCCAAATAACCGTCGTCCTTTGGAATGAAAAGGTAAATGAGTTGGGTGACATCAAAAGGGGAGACCGCCTGCAAATCATGAACGGCAAGGTGAAAGAGCGTCTCGATGGCCGACTTGAGTTGCACGTAGAAAAAGCGACGTACATCGAGTCCTCTGCTGCAACGCTATCAACCCTCCCCGCTCTACCTACACAATTTACAAAAATAAAGGAACTAAGTCCAGCCATGCGTGAAGTGAACATCTTAGCCAGGGCTATACACGCTGGCGAAATTAGAGAGTTCAGGCGATTAAGTGGCGAGACAGGACAAGTCTCCACGCTCCTAATAAAGGATGAAACGGGCTCCATTCGCCTTAACCTTTGGGAGGATAAGGTAGCCCTTTCTAAACAAATTCAACCGGGAGACATTGTATCAGCTGAAGGAGCATATCTACGGGAACGATTAGGAAAGATGAGCCTAAACCTTGGAAAGCGGGGAGTTTTGACAGTGAACCCTGCGGTGGCCGAGGCAGCTGAACTTCCGCCGTTTAAGGAGGAAAACACGAAAATAGCTGAGATAAAGGAGGAGGGTGGCCCGATCAACACGGAAGGAACCATTGCAACAACTCCTACCATTAGGGAAGTCACCATAACCCGCGAGGAGAGAATCGCGGTTGCCTCCTTCGACCTAGCAGATGACACTGGGAAAATCAGAGTTTCCATCTGGAGAAAACTGGTGGACGCTGTAAGGGACCTACCTATAGGAACCCGAGTCAAGATCAAAAACGCCTATGTCAAAAAGGGTTTTTCAGATCAGCTAGAGATCACCTCGCGCGTGTCAACATCCATAGAGGTCCTGTCTAAGCCAGAAAAGTCATCTGGATAAGAGATGAAAAATAGTTATTTTTCTTTTTCGACTTCCCTAATTACGTCCTCGATGATTTCTAGGCTGGCATCCACGAGTTCTCTTGTTATGTTGAGCGGGGGAGCCACCCTGAGTGTGGATACACCACAGGTGATGATGGCGATTCCGCGCCTCCAGCATCTCATCATGACCTCTTTTGCCTCATCTACCCCCGGCTTTTTGCTTTTTTTGTCTTTCACGATCTCGGCTCCGATCATCAGCCCTTTTCCTCGAACATCTCCGACGATTTCGCACTCGTCTTTCAGGGTTTCCAGCCATTTAATGATGTAATTGCCCTGTTTTGTGGCGTTATCAAGAAGACCCTCCTCTTTAATCACGTCAATGACTGCCAGTGATGCAGCGCAAGCCACAGGGTTTCCACCGAAGGTGCTCGCGTGGGAGCCCCCCTCCCAATCCATAAGCCGGGCTCGGGCCACTATCGCGCCTAAGGGCAGCCCCGAGGCGACGGCTTTAGCCACGCAGACGATGTCAGGATCAGTTTTCCAGTGTTCAATGGCGAACCATCGCCCGGTTCTGCCCATCCCTGACTGAATCTCGTCGTCGATTAAGAGAAAGCCGTATTTGTCGGCTAGTTTTTTGAGCCGCTGAAAGTATTCTGGGGGTGGAACTACGTATCCACCCTCCCCTTGGATGGGTTCAAAAACGATGCCAGCAACCTCTTCAGGAGGAACGTATTTTTGGAGAACAAACTCGTCGACAAAGTCTACGCACCAATAACCACAGTCTGGATATGACAGTTTAAAGGGGCAGCGATAACAGTTAGGGTAGGGCACGTGAGTGACCCCTGGAAGCAGCGGGAAGAAGTATCTTTTTTGAACAGGCTTACTGGCGGTGAAAGCCAGCGACCCTAACGTTCGACCGTGAAAGCCTCCTATATAGGATATGAATCGATGCTTACGAGTGTGCCACTTCGAAAGCTTGATTGCCGTTTCAAACGCCTCGGTTCCGCTGTTACCAAAGTACACCTTTTTCTCAAACCGTCCAGGGGTTATTCCACACAGTTTCTCGGCTAGGTTAACAACCACTTCATAGTAGAAGTCTGTGTTGGAGTAATGCAAAAACCTCTGGCACTGACGATTTATCGCATCAACAACCTTAGGATGGCAGTGTCCCACGTTTAAGCACACCAGCCCGGAGTTGAAGTCGATATACTCGTTTCCATCTATATCCCTCACTACACAGCCCTTTCCGGATTCAATAACAAGCGGATAGAAGCGAACGTAGGAGGGAGAAATCAAAGTCTCGTCCTTTCTGACGAGTTCTCTTGCCTTGGGACCTGGCGGACGAACAACAATCCTCGGTACACTACCCATATATGTCACCCAATGGAATAACTGTGTGGGATGTAAGACTTTTATAGGTATCTACGATAAACCGCATCATAAACAGTAGAAACAAGTCAATAGAGTAAAAAGAGCCAAGCATCAGCAGCGAACGGACAGCACGAACGAAGCTGGGAAGCTCTGGATTCATTCGCCTAAGAAGTCACTTAGACTTCGCTTTAGCTACCGTTATTTCGATGGTTGAAACGTTGGATTTTTGACCCTCGGGTCTTGTTATTTCTTGGGTGCCGACTTGGATATCTTTGAGCTCTAGATCCTTGACAAAGGCGCGACGAAGCAATTCAACAGTGTCAACAGCCCTGCTGATAGCCCGCCCCCTTGCTTTAACCACAACCTCCTTCTCTCCGGCGTTGAAAAAGGTGAGGCAGGCAACCACGTAGTTCATCACTGGTTTTTTGCCGATGAGAACTACATTTTCCGCTAATTTTTCAGCTTCTCTAGTTACTTCCCCCTTTTCAGCTTTTGCCTGTTTTTCTTGCGCCATGCTTCCCCCTCCTGATCACGCATTCGTTATGGACTATAGACTGAGTTGTAGCTTCTTATAGTTTTCCCGTGTGTTATTAATTAGATTCCTTAGTTAAGTGCTTGAACAAGCCCCATGTTTCTTGGTTCCCCGATTATGTTAAGCTTCTATCGCATCGTAAATTTTGAGTGTTTGAGGAAAACCTATATTTAACGCCCTCTAAACTGAATGAAAGAGCGGAGGAAATCAAAGGTGGTGTTGTTTCAAGAGATTCGATGGCATGGCAGAGGTGGACAAGGAGCTTGGACCGCAAGCGAGTTGCTCGCAAAAGCAGCGGTGCATGAGGGAAAATATATCCAATCCTTCCCCGAGTTCGGGCCAGAGCGCATGGGAGCGCCCTTGCATGCCTTTACCAGAATCAGTGACGAACCCATCAACTTGCATTGTGCTATCTATGCACCACATGTGGCAGTCGTCCTTGATCCAACCCTACTGAAAACGGTTCCTGTAGCCGAGGGTCTCCCCGAAGATGGTATCCTCATCGTAAACACCCGGGAAAGTCCCCCCGAAGTTCGAGAGCAACTAAACCTCACCGGACGCGAAGTGTGGACCCTTCCCGCAACAGACATCGCAGTTAAAATATTGGGAATACCCGTCACTAACACCGCTATGCTCGGGGCTGTCGCCCGCGCAACAGGAATCGTAGAATTGGAAAGCCTAGAAAAGGTCATAAAGGAACGCTTCCCGCTCAAAATCGCCGAGAAAAATTTTGAGGCGGTGAAAGAGGCGTACAGGGAGGCGAGATCAGGATGACCTCCAAACAAAGAGGTTGGAAAGAGGTTCCCATCGCGGGAGTGTGCTGGATACCAACTACAGAATACATCACTGGAGACTGGAGAACATTCAAACCGACGCTAGTTCCGGCAAAATGCAACAAATGCCTAATGTGCTACATATACTGCCCAGACGGAGCCATTGAGTGGAGACCAGAAATTGAACAGATTGAATTCAACTACAAATACTGCAAGGGATGTGGCATATGCGCTAACGAATGCCGTCAAGAAGCCATAAAAATGGTACTTGAATAGAGGAGGGACAAGGCGAAATGACGATACCCCAACAACAAATGCTCGCACTCACCGGGGACGAAGCGGTAGCATACGCCGTGAAACAATCAGACGTGGACGTAGTAGCCGCATACCCAATAACGCCGCAAACCATTATCGTTGAAAGATTCAGCGAATACGTGCACAACGGAGAAGTAGATACGGAATTCGTATGCACAGAGTCTGAGCACAGTGCCCTAACCGCATGCCTAACCGCCGCAGCCACCGGCGCGAGAACATTCACAGCTTCAGCATCCGCCGGCTTGGCACTAATGCACGAAATCCTATACGTGACATCTGGTTGCCGAGCACCGGTTGTGATGGCAATAGTGAACCGAGCTTTATCCGCACCGATCAATATACACTGCGACCACGCCGACAGCATGGTAGAACGAGACGCATGCTGGATACAACTTTACGCCGAAAACGCGCAAGAAGCCTACGATTCCGTAATACAAGCCTTCAAAATAGCCGAAGATCCAGACATCCTCCTACCCGCCATGGTAATGCTAGACGCCTTCTTCCTCAGCCATACACTAGAGAACATCACGGTATTGCCCGACGAGATTGTTCGCAAATTCGTTGGAACCCGGCAAATACCAATAGTGAGAGACCATGAAGGCAAACTGGTGCCATTCAAGCTCGACCCAGAAAACCCCATAACCATGGGACCACTCGACCTATACGATTACTACTTTGAACACAAAAGGCAGCAAGAAGAGGCGATGCAAAGAGCCCCACAAATCATCAAACAAGTGCACGACGAATACGAGAAGATAAGCGGACGTAAATATGGAAACGGGCTCATTGAACCCTACCACCTAGAGGATGCGGAAATAGCAACCATATGCATAGGATCAACAGCTGGAACAACTAAAACAGTTGTGGATCAACTTCGCGCCAGAGGAACAAGGGCAGGACTGCTTCGTATACGCGCCTACCGGCCGTTCCCAGTACAAGATATAATAAACGCGCTGGAAAGTGTGAAAGCCATTGCGGTTATGGATCGAAGCCACAGTTTCGGAGCCTACGGAGGGCCAATATTCCACGAAATACGTCACATCCTTTATGATGCCCCAACACACCCACAGATAGTTAGCTACATATATGGACTTGGAGGAAGAGACATGCCGCAGAGCCTTATACATCAGATTTACAACGACCTAGAAAAAATCCTCAAGACAAAACGAGTGGAAAAGCCCGTACAATTCATAGGAGTAAGAGAATAAAAGGAAGAGATCAGAATGGCGTCGGAATGGAAATTCACGTTAAAGGACCTCGCCGAAAAACCTGACCTCATGATGCCCGGACATCGAGCATGCGCAGGATGTGGACCGGCCGTCGTATACCGACAGATACTAAAGGCTGCCCGAGGGCCCATGATAGCAACAAACGCAACAGGATGTATGGAAGTTGTTACGACTATTTATCCCTACACAGCGTGGAGAGTCCCCTATATTCACACAGCATTTGAAAACGTGGCTGCCAACGCAGCTGGAATCGAGGTGGCTCTAAAAGCCATGAAAAAGAAGGGACGACTCAAACAGGATCATGTTGATGTCATTGCCTTCGCGGGCGACGGGGGCACCTACGACATTGGCATACAGGCCTTATCAGGAGCCGCTGAGAGGGGCCACGACTTCCTCTATGTCCTCTACGACAACGAAGCATACATGAACACGGGCATACAAAGGAGCGGAGGCACGCCCTACGGCGCTTGGACCACCACCTCACCTGCTGGCCGCGTGATCCCTGGTAAGCCCGAATACAAGAAGCCTATTGCGGACATAATGGTGGCGCACGACATCCCATACGTAGCTACAGCGTCCCCAGCCTATTGGCGAGATTTGATCCTGAAGGTTCGTAGGGGCTTGGAAGTTAAGGGCCCCGCATTCCTTCACGCGCTGGCGCCCTGTCCCCGTGGTTGGCGCTATGACACGAGCAAAACCATTGAGATGGCGCAATTGGCCGTGGAGACCTGCGTTTTTCCATTGTGGGAAGCCGTTAATGGTGAATACGCTCTCTCAGCTCCTAGCAAGGTCATCGCTCTGAAGCCAGAACGTAAAAAACCAGTCAGAGAATACCTGAGTGTTCAGGGTCGTTTTCGGCACTTGTTCACACCTGAGTTTGAGCAAGTCATCGATGAAATTCAGCGTATCACTGACGAGCGCTGGGGTAGGTTACTTAAGAAGTGCGGCATGACTTGAATCTTTGATGCGCCATAGATAGCAACCTCATTTACCCTTTAATTTCATTTCGCTTAATCTGCGCTTTCTGTGAGTGTTAGCTGTAGCTCATTGCAAAAATGTTGACATCACCAATGATACGAAGCTACAGAAGCATAAGCAAAATGGTCAGGAGAGCGCTTGTTGCAGGAAACAGCGCAATAGCCAGCTTTTTGGCTTGTTTGGCTGTTTTTTCGGCAAGAAGACCCAGGTCTTCTATCTGCTTTTCTCCGATAACCTTTACGTCAGGTATGGTCACTATGCGCCATGATGCTTGTGCGGGTTCTAAATCGTCTAAGGCTCTTATCGCGGCTTCTCTAACATAGTTAATTAGTTTCGCTTGGTCCATGACCTCGCCTATTGGGTGGTAGCCACGCGGGGTTAGTATAACCCCGCTGACCATGTGGGTGTCGGTGGTGAGAACCTCTCCATCAACAATGCCAATTTCTCGAAGCAGTGAGAGAATCTTTTCTCGAAGTCCCGCTATCATGTTGTTGCCATCGATGGTTACATACGCTGTTTTCTGATCGCCAATCCTCGCTACGATAACGGTTATCCCCCCTGGTCCCATGCCCTCCTTGATAGTATACTCTTTCGGAATCACCTTTGCAGCCCCTATCTCGAAGGGAGAAGGCTTGTGGGCCGATGCTTGTTCTAGGCTGGTTACAGCGGCTATACTCAAGGGGGTAATCACCTCCTTAGGATCGAAGGGACCCTCGATACAGTTGTGAGCATCAATAACAATGGCCGAGGAAAGCCCACGCTTTTCGGCTTCATCAACAATCATGTTGTCCAATGCTTGAGGCAGATCCTCCATGGTTTTAGGCGAGAGTGTTAACGTGAGAAGGGCGCAGTCACCGAATATTTGGCAGCTTGCCCACGTTCCGTTTTTCCGGGTTCGCGTGAAGCGGGTGGCTTTAGAGTCGAAAAGCAAGAAATCGATGGAGTCAAGGACGCCCTCTACAATCTTTTTATTCTGCAACTGCGAAGTGAGGTCGAGCTCGTGCCCGGATAATCCATGGGGAACGGAAACTGTGCATTGCAGCTTATTTTCCAATGCCGTTTGAAGCAGATGGGGAAGCTGGCTACTTCCAACGTTTTTGAAGGGGCCAGGATGGAGGGCAGGAACAACCATAAACGCCTTTATCCTTTTCCCAACCCTGAACGCTAGTAAAGAAAGCTTTATGTTTTGTTTATGGCCGAACCTCTCAAGGAGGCTTTCGAGGGGCTCGTTTAGGTCTTCCGCCCAATTTGCCATGAAGACTCTAAAAACAAGGAGGGAATCCACTCCAAGGCTTTCTCTGCCAACACGATTTACAAAGAAGACAAAGAGAGAGACGGTTAGCGAAGCGATGAGGATGGAAAGTGGGAGGAAAAGGAGGAGATGAACCCCCAGGCTATACCCTATGCTAGAGCTCATGGAGACGACGGGGACGATGCACAACACAGGTTGCAAGAGGGACGAGACAAAAACCCTTCTGAAGCTAGCAAATGATGTGGTGGAAAACACCAACAAGCGAAGTATAAGCGCGGCAGGAAAGCCCAAAAGAAGAAGTCTGACCCAAACATCGGAGCTTTCAAGGGCAGCGCTTATGAGACTGCCCAGTAAAATGAAGCCAAACCATGTTAGGCAGGAGAAAAGGGAAAGGCCGGAGCAACGCCTTAGGTTGAAAATCGGATCCGTTTTCATCCAACACTGATGAATTATAAGGTCTGATACCAGGGTGATGGAGAAGAAAATCATGCCAAAAATCACGCCCATGGTGAACCCATAATATGAGGGGTTTAAGAAGAACACCCCCGAACCCCCGCCGAGCACGCATACCCCGCAAAGCAAGACAACGATTCTTCTGTGAGACGGTAGGGTGAATAGCGAAGAGTAACGCTTAACCGTTCTACTCATGTATTGATCCAACGGGATGTTTGAAGCCAACTAACATGCTCCTTGCTGATAGATATGGAACAAAGGTTCAAAAAAGTTGAGGTCGTAAACGTCATAAGGCGAGCCAAGCTTCCAATCGCTGAAGGCTCCATAACCCTCCATATATCGTGAAGCACAAGAACAAAGTTTACATCAATATGGGAAGAACAGCCGCGAAATACCGCGATTATTTCAGGGAAAAAGAAAAAGTCGTAGAGAAGAACTTCAGCGAATGGGATGTTGAATGTTTAAAGATGGGCTTATGGCACTCGGTTGGTTAACAAAGAGTGAGATAAAGTTTTATCTTTGAACCTTGTATCATTTTGCAGATAGTTATGCCTGAAGGCGGCCTGCCTCCAACCGTGTTTCATATGCTTGAGCGAAGCATAGGACGAAGAATAGTGGCGATCTTAGATCCCACTTATGGATTTGAGGGGACATTAGCCGCTGTTACCCGAGAACCCCCTGGAATCTGGCTCTCCGAGGCCGACGCCATCATACTGCGATCCACCATAGCACAGCCAATACCGCAGGTCGTAAGTAAAGAAGAGAGAAGCGAGATATTCATCAACCTGAACTCGGTTCAACGCATCGAGGTCCTACACAAGAGCTCATAATTCTCGTTTTCTAAGCTCATTAAGTCGAGGCATCCGGCTAAGTACTCTATGTGAGTATTCACCCATCTGAATCAGGCTTGAACTTGAACATGAAAAGAGGTAAGAACAGTCCAAGAGAATACTCTTCTAAGGAAGAGGAAGCAAGCGTAAGGCGTAGAGTTGGGCTAGGACGCAAGCTACTATTAGCGCCACCGTTAAGATCACAACTAGTTCGGGTTTCACCCTTATGCCCCGAGTCTCCTCTTCAAAAAATCGGAGCAAACCAGCGCTCATGGCGGGCATAGGGGCACCCTTCTGACGCCTCTTCTCTCTCCTACTACTCATTGACGATAGTCTCCAAGTCATAATACCAAGAAGTTTCCACTAATTAAAGTTGCGCTCGTCCAAAGCTTTTATTTTGCTAAGCGATTGGATATAGTGTTGAGGTGCTTTTATGAACTCTGCCCGTGAGTATTACGAAAAAACGTTGGAGCTGCTCCACCAGCATCACGAGTGGTTTCAAGAGACGATCCCACTAATTGCAAGCGAGAACGTACCCAGTCCAGCAGTGCGCGAAACGTTGACGACCGACTTTGGAAATCGGTATGCAGAAGGCTGGCCTGGAGAGTAGCTAGCCTCCCGTTAGCTACCCAGCTAGCGCGTTTACGCCGGCTGCATCTACATTGATCAAGTGGAACTTATTTGCATCGACCTGATGAAGAGGCTATTCAACGGTGAATTCGTCGACGTTCGCCCAGTGTCAGGGGTTGTTGCAAACCTAGTGGTTTACACAGCTTTCACAAGCCCAAGCGACGTTATGATGGCCCTATCCATCCCGTGCGGAGGCCACATCAGTATGGGGATGAAGAAGCTGGGAGGAACCGCGGGGGCAGTCCATGACTTGGTGGTGGAATACCTTCCTTTAGATTATAAGGAGCTCAACATTGATGTGGACAGAGCGAAGAATGGGGTTAAGAGGTTAATGCAGGAGGGGAAGTCCCCCAAGTTGGTGATGTTTGGCGCCAGCGTTTTCCCGTTTCCTCATCCAGTGCGGGAGTTGGCCGATACGTTTCGTGAGGTCGGTGCCACCGTGGCGTATGACGCAGCTCATGTGGCTGGTTTAATCGCTGGGGGCTGTTTTCAAGACCCCTTGCGAGAGGGTGCGGACGTCGTTACGCTCAGCACCCACAAGACCCTGTTTGGTCCTCAGCATGGGGCGGTGCTGTCTTGGGAAAAATATGCGGACGGGATTAAGCGAGCAACCTTTCCAGGGATGGTGAGCAACCATCACCTTCACGCGGTGGCGGGGGTTGCTATAGCCTGCGCAGAAATGCTTGAGTTTGGAAGGGAATACGCTCAGCGAATTGTCAAAAACTCGAAGGCCTTGGGTCAAGCCCTCTATGAGCGAGGCTTTGACGTTTTGGCGGAGCACAAGGGGTTCAGCGAGTCGCATGTGCTCCTCATCGACATAACGAAATACGGTGACGGTGGTAGCATCGAAAAAGAGCTGGAGAGAGCGAACATCATCATAAACCGGAACCTGCTCCCCTGGGACATAAAGGCTGGACGCCACTTCATGCATCCTGGTGGGATTCGTCTTGGGACGTCAGAAGTCACGAGACTGGGAATGAAGGAAGCCGAAATGGTGGAAATTGCCGAGTTTATTAAAAGGGTGGTCATCAATAAAGAAGATGTAGAAAAAGTGAAGAAGGATGTGATAGAGTTCAGAAGGAACTATCAAAGGGTGCATTACTGCTTTGAAAACGCTACAGAAGCCTACAAATACATCAAGATACGCTAAAAATTCCAATTGAACTTGAAAACTATGAAATTATTCCAACCCAAAAGAGGCGACTGTTAAGAACGCGTATCCTAGTCGGACTGAAGGCTGTTATCTCAAAGAATGAAACTTTAGAAATCTCATCGTAGCCCAACAGGCCTTCGACGAGCATGGAACATGAACCAAAACATGGAGAGGATTATGCAACAAACAACTACCCCCGGCAAGGTTACAGTATGGACCATCGGTCACAGCAATCGATCCATAGAGAAATTTGTGGATTTGCTTCAAGACCACAAGATCGAAACTTTAGTGGATGTTCGCAGTTTTCCAACATCCAAAATCGAGCATTTCAAGAGGGAGCGGATGGAACAATGGTTGCCTGAGCACGGGATCAATTACATTTGGCTAGGCAAGGAGCTGGGTGGTTATCGTCGGGGCGGATACAAAGCTCATATGAACACCAAGCTGTTTGAAGACGGAATAAGAAAACTCCTCGAAATCGCTAAGCAAAAGAGAACGAGCATCATGTGCATGGAACCTAACCCAAAGTATTGCCACCGCCGCTTTATCTCGGCACATTTAGAGAGGAAGGGGATCGAGGTAATTCACATCCTCAAAAAGGGACAAACAAGCTTTATCAGCTTCAAAAACGCTATAGAAAAGACAGCCTAAATTATATCAAGGGATGCAGCATGCACATTCGCGAGTTTCAAAGGATGATGCGGCGGATTTATTTCCACCGAGACTCGGAGCGTGGGAAGGACGGGACGTACAGTTGGCTTGTGGACGAGGTAAAAGAGCTGGGAGAAGCGGTAGAGGAGCAGGACACGAAGGCTCTGGAGGACGAGTTTGCCGATGTCTTTGCTTGGTTAGCCTCCCTAGCAAATGTCGTTAACATAGATTTAGAGAAAGCCGTATTAACAAAATACAATAATACGTGTCCCAAGTGTCAAAAAGCACAATGCGAATGCCCCTTTGAAAGGCGAGGCAAATAGGATTATTTCTTGTCCCCGACAAAAGTTATCCATTTCATACTTTCGTTAGCACACTAACTGAAAGCTTCTTGAGAAATGCTATTTTTCTGCTGGGCTTAGACTCGTAACCGAGGGGATAATAATGTCTGCGAGGGCCTCAAGCTTGTCTCTTGAGGTGATACCGGTTAGTACGCCTATGCACGCCTTTACCTTGGCGTTCTTCCCCATAACCATATCAACAGGTGAGTCGCCGACCACAACAGAGTCACTTGGATGATATCCTGCTATTCTGCAGGCTTCTAGCACCATATCCGGTGCAGGTTTACCTCTCGGAACATCGTCAGCCCCCACTATAACATCAAAATAATCGCCAAGATTCAGTGCCTTCAACATTTCAGAGGACCGCCAATGCCGGTCGGTAGACGCGAGGGCAATCTTGAGACCACGAAGGGTTTTGAGGCGGCGAAGTGCTTCTGGCGCTCCGGCAACGGGAACCGCTCCAAAGGGAGGCTTCATTGATTTGTCAGCCTCCTCAAATGCTGTTTCGGCTAGGCGCCTTGCCTCATCCCAACCCCACCCACACTGGTAGAGGACTGTTGCTGCTACTAACATCTCTTCACTAGTGGGCGCGATTCCGAATGGACCCTCTGGATCAATCCACCCAATGCGTAAATCGACTCCAACGGCCTTAGACCATATGTTAGCCACTCGCTTACCTACTAAACGTTTGATACTCATAAACCGAGCATTCGCAAGAGAAAGCAGCGATGATCTCCAATCCACGATAGTGCCATCCTTATCAAAGATTATGAGAGCACATTCAACCGTCTTATCGCCTGCAATTATCTTCGCCATTAACGACCCCCTCACATCCTGTTACTTTCACAAAATAATCCAGCTAATTACACTTACTTACCCCTTAAGTTTGTTAATCGTTGCTGCCCAGCACCCGTTAATTCCCAAGAGTAGGGTTTTTTGCCTTTTCTCAGGACGATGTCTTCAACCTCGAGAAGGTGGAGATGATGAAGAACAGCCACATAGGTTAAACCGGTTTCCTGTACAAGAGTTTTAGTGTTAGAAGACCTCCTTTCTAGGAGTGCAACTATTCGTGTCCTAGCGACTAAACCTGGTCGAACGTTTCTTCGCCGAGACAAAAAGGCCTTAGGGTGGTAGGCTTCCTTGAACATGACTCCTCAGAACAAGTTCCTCATTGGTGCAGAAAAAGTTTCCACTCGTTTTTAAGCAATGAACTCTGCCAGGCCCACTTGTCTGGGCTTTCTGCCTTCGAACAAGGAGTTGATTTCATCTTCAATGAGAGAGAGCCGCTGGGCATAGTATTCGGGGAGACCATACTTCTGTATCAGCTGATGCGCAGCCTCTAAATATTTGTCGATTCCGCCGCGATAAACCGTCAAGGTCAAGGTTCCTCCACATTCTAGGCATCTTCCCTTGAGGGGTAGCCTCCTGAACCGTTTGTTGCAGGCTTTGCACCGAAAGTTTTGAGTGGTGAAGGCGCGCAGGTTGCCCGCTATATCGCGAATGAAATGCGTTGTTAAAACCTTCCTAGCAACCATCTCGGCATCAACCGCCTCGATCTTCTCTGCTAAGGTGAGTTGGCTGTTTAGCTTGTCGATCATCCGCCCTAATCGCTTATACGTGCTTTCTGGATTGCCCAGATTCATGTTTGAAACGGGAACCGTATAACGGAAACCTTGAAACTGCGCTTCAGTGCCTAACCGATGCTCAACCATATCTATCAGCCCTTTAACTCTTTGAGGGGCCACCCTCTGCCAAGTTTTTTCATAAAACACCAAAGGATACACTGCAGCAACATCTACATCATGAGCTTGCCGTTGAACCTCCTGAGGATTTACCGCGGGAATTACGAAAAGAGGTGCGTCCATTATTCCCCCTATCTGAGCTGGCAAGTAGGCCTTGGAAAAGTTTAAGACCGTGTCTAAAGCTAGCATCAACGTATCCTCATCTCCATCGCAATCTCTGCGTTTTGCCGAGTGCCACAAAGGATGAGCGTAGCAAACGCTCAGATGAGTGAAGCCAAGGATCCTTCCAAGGATGCCCACCGAGGTGTGGGGAGCTAAGCCCACGATAAGATGCCCAACTAGGTCATCAACGTTCTTAACATTGTAGTATGAGGGGAGTTCGTATACCTTCTCAAGAAGCTCGTCCACGAAGCTGGCCACGCGAACAAAGTACTCCGCGCTTTTGAGAGGAATAACCACGTCTTGCACCTTGAGTTCGCATATTTGATAAGGATCCACAAGAGGGTTTCCGTCAGAATCGTAGTGATAGCCTAGTTGTCGAAGCTTTTCAATGGGCACGCCAATCTCCACTGGTTTGAAGTGAGTTAGTGGTGCATTGGTAGCATCAAAGCGTATGGTTCCATCCTTAAAGACGGAGAGATCATGCTTTGCACGAAGGATTCCCTTCTCAACAATCTCAGCGGTTTTTGTCTCGTTCATTAAACCCCTTACACCCTTCACGAGCGCGGGAACCGGAGCGTTCAACTTCTCACATGCTTCATCCATTAACTCCCTAAGATTAACAGACTGTTTTTCGTAACTCCTCCCTTGGACTCTGCAGACGGGGCAAAAGGTTTCTTTCAGAACCCTCCTGCACTGGGGGCAAGAGATTTCAAGAACGGTCCCTGCGTCACACCTTGGGCATTTTATTCGGAATGTCAAAGTTCGACAACTGGGACATCGACGCTTAACAAGGTTAACCTCAATCACAACCTTGTTTAACGCCTCCACAAGGTTTCGCTGAGAGCCGCCCGCTAGACCGACAGGGAAAAGAACGTGGACCATAGGCCTCATCTCCCTCCTCTTCGCCTTTTCCGGACGCCCCATTCTGGCGCCAATGAGCGTCGGAGCCTTTTCCCTGAGAAGAACACCTGAAAGTTCTTGAATGATCTCATGAATAGGCTTTGTACGGACTATCCTTCCCTTAGGAGCCCGCAATCCTAAGCAGAAAGCAAAGACTTGTGCCTCATCCTTTTCTATCTTGACCCTATCTTCAACGACCTTATGAGGTATACCGATTTTTTCAAGAACCCCCTTTATTGATTTATCCATCACACCCCTTACCTCGTGAACAACCTCACCTTCCACTCGAACCTCAGAATTAAAGAGCCATTTCCGCAGCGTTTGAAATTCCTCAGAGGAAATGTCGGACCAGAAATACGTGAAGAAGGGGTGAAGGGGAATCTGGAAGGTTGAGGCCAACGCTATCGCTTCTTCAGCAGTGGGCTTGTTCCCAAAGGGATCGTTTACGATGTCTACAAGACGAGAGGCGAAAATCCCAGCGGCTGCCGCGGCTTCTTCCATGCGTCCGTTGAAGTTCTGCATAATGGCTGAGAGGAATTCCTCGCGCCACCACTCCTCGGTGAACCCGGAGGGGAGGAGGGATTTGTTGTTATATAAGAAGTCGCCAAAGCCTATGAGGATATCCCCGAGAAAAAGTATCTTTTCAATCATATCTTTTATTTCTTCAAAATTTTCAGGCGTAACGCGAATGACGGACCCATCTCTTAACCGCACAATCGGAGGCTCTATCGTATCTACCGGAAGAACCACCCCTGCTTTCCCGGGTCCCTCAATGCGCAACTGGGTGCCTGCGGCGAGAAAGTTGTGAAGAACCATCATGGTGGCTGGGTGGATACCCACAGCGGCTAGGCCAGTGTTCCTGGATCTTCCGTAGCGGAGCCTAAAGCCTCCGTGTCTAGAGGGAAAGGAAAAAATCGGGCGGCCAGCAATGACATCCTCCATAAACCCTGCGGTTCTTTTTTCCTCAATTTCCCTGATTTTCCTCAACCAGTCCCATCCTTCGATCCCCAGTCTTTCTACGATTGTCCATACCTTTGCGGAGCGGCCTACAACTCCGTCGTTTACAACCCGGAGGGCGCCTCCCCGTACTCGGTTTGTTTCGATACGAGGTAAGTTACGAAAGGAAGAAACTTCGACGGGGTTCGTTTCCGTGCCTGTGACCTCCACAGGAACATATTCAACAGCCTTTCTCAGCTCCTCATCAGAAACATGGTACTGGAATCGACTCACAGAACGCTCAAACAATCGAACCTCCTCGAGGAAACGCCCAATCTCCTCCTCGGTTGGTTTGTAGCGGTCCAAGCCCAGTAAGCGGCGGACAAAGTCCCCAACCACAAGGGTCAAGGCCTGTTCTGTGCCCCCAGCAGAACGGATAGGGCCAGCAAAATAGATGGCTAGATATCCCGTTCGATCAGGGTTAAATTTGACGGCTACTCGAGCTACTCCTTGCAAGGGCGCGGCTGTAATGCCTTCGGTCAATATGGCCAAGGCGGTTCTTATCGCCTGTTCGGCAGCTTCTCGTGCACCCATGTGGCCGAATTTCCCGTACACGATTTCTTCGGCGACCTTGAAGGAAAGTTCTTCTCTCGAAAGCTTCTTGCTTAATTCTCGTATGCTCCGAGCCACGCCGCGAGGACCTACCAGTCCCTCAACAAGTTCGGCCAAGTCCTTCGCCACCTCGGGCTCAGGTTTAAGGGCGGGGTCTAATCCTCGTTCTCTCGCCCTGTTGGCAACCTCGTATATGCCTTCGAGCTTGTTCTCTAAGCCAGTGACGTATTGCTGATGTTCCTCGCTCATCTTGACGCCCAAGATCATCCTCCTTGGATAAGGTTCATGAGGTGGATATTCAATCTTTCTAACATAAACAAGGAAGCCAAACGGATTAGAGGTATCCCTACTTGCTCCTTATGCCTTCAACGAGTTCCCTGATTTTTTCCCTCACCTTACTTTCCTCGACCACCGTGCCTGTCACAAGGATGTCAGCTCCAGCACTTACCATCTCCTTCGCTTGCTGACTGGTTCTGATTCCCCCACCCACAACCACGTGAACGCTGACAAGGTCCTTTACCATTCTTATCATATCGCTTGGCACTGGGTGTTTAGCCCCGGAACCCGCCTCCAAATACACAAAGCGCATGCCAAAATATTCCGCCGCCAACGCATATGCAGCGGCGAGTTCAGGTTTATTATACGGAATAGGGCAAGCTCGCCCTATTACTCCAGCTGCGCCGCCCTCCCCAACAATTATATAGCCAAGAGGGATGGCTTCCAAGCCGAATTTTCTGACGATGGGAGCGCCCAACACTTGGGCCCCAGTGAGAAAGTAGGGGTCTGAGGAGTTAAGGAGGGACATGAACCATATAGCATCCGCATGCCTACTAATACCAGTTATGTTGTTGGGGAAAAGAATTACGGGAATCTTCACCGCCTTCTTTATCGCTTTTACAACACTATCCAAACGGGAGGTTGAAATGATGGTGGATCCGCCTACCATGATGGCCGCTGTTCCCGCGGATTCAGCTTCGTGAGCTATTCGGGATGCCATTGGAGGAGTTGTCTTCTCGGGATCGATAAGAGTGATGTGGACGGCTCCGTCTTCCCGAATTTTGTCCATAAGGTATTTTTCTACTTGACCAACCATGCCGATCCCGCTACGCGCTGGTTGCTCCGGAGTAGAACTTGTCAGTGAAGCGACAGTATACGTCGACCTCACGGAAGGCGGGCTTGATAGGTAATTCCTCACTTAAGCCACAACTCCCACATTGCACCGTGGCGTGCCCTCGACTCCTCAATAGCTCAACCCTAATCGCTTCTTTTCCACACCTCGGGCACAGGAAAACCTTGGGCAAGCGCCTCTTTGGAATGCGAACTACTTTTCTACGCCTTCTACCCATGTTTCAGCACCCTAGAGGATAATTGAAATGATGCTCTAGTTAAATGATCAGTGTAGTTATCGCTTAAAAATTTGTCCTAACAGTGCTATTTGAATACCTTCACGGCTTTCTCTATTCGATCCAACGCTTCTTCGATCTTGTTATAGGCGGTTGCATAAGAGAAACGCAGGTACCCTTCGCCGTACTTACCAAAGGCGGAGCCTGGCACAGTCACCACCTTCCCCTTATTAAAGAGATACTCAACAAACTTTTGAGATGGAACCCCGAACCCTTCAATGTTCGGAAACATGTAAAACGCTCCCTTCGGCAGAATGGCCCGAAAACCTTTAATTTCGTTGATCCTTGAATGAAGAAGCCGTCGTCGCCTATCAAACTCTCGCACCATATCCCCCACGAAGTCTTGGGGACCCTCTAACGCCGCTAACGCAGCGTATTGCGCTGAACCATCGACACATGCAACAGCAAACTGTTGTATCGTCACCATAGAAGCAATCAACTCTTTAGGACCCAACGCGTACCCAACACGAAGACCCGTCATGGCATACGTCTTAGAAAAAGCGTTCACAATCAAGGTCCGCTCCTGCATACCGGGAAAGGTAGCTAAGCAATAATGCCTAGCGTCGTCATACACGACCTTCTCATAAACCTCATCGGAGATCACGATCAAATCACGCTCCACCGCGAGCTTGGCCAGTCTCATCATGTCATCATAGGATAAGACGGAACCCGTTGGGTTGTTGGGAGAATTTATGATCATCACGCGTGATCTATCTGTGATCAGAGACATCACATCCTGAGCATCAAGTCTAAAGCCCTTTACTTCATATTGAGGCGTCGATACCGGAACACCGCCCGCCATCAACACATCGGACTCATAACATACAAACCCAGGATCCGGAATCAACACCTCGTCGCCTGGATTTATAAGCGCGTGCAAACCTAGAAAAAGCGCTTCAGTTCCTCCTACCGTGATCAAAATCTCCGACTCCGGATCATACGACAAACCATAATCGCGTGTCACTTTCTTTGCCAAAGCCTCACGCAACTCCGGAATTCCCGTATTAGGTGTATAATGCGTTTTCCCTTCATCCAAAGCCCGCTTAGCCCTCTCTAAGACATGAGGGGGAGGGACAAAATCCGGCTCACCCAGTCCCATACTGATTACGCCGGGGACGGCTTGCGCCAAAGCGAACATACGGCGAATACCGGAAGGTCTAATTCCCCTGAGTCTCGCTGCAGTCTCAATGCGTTTCAAAATAACCACCCATGCATACAATCTCTACTTTGATAAACCTTAATGTCTATCATATTAAATATATCGTTGTTCCACCTAAGACCAAGCGAACATTCAAATACCCAAATCGACCACAAGCCTTTTCTACTTGTATACAAAACTGTATCCTAGAGGAACTGCTGCTGGCGGAAACATTGAATCTTAAAGAAAACGTCCAAAAATGGTTAACGCGCACATCTAAGGACCCCATCACAAAGACGCTGGCAGAAAACAGCAACTTAACTAAAACACAGCTAGAAACGCTCTTGATAGATATTTTGGCTACCAATCTAGCCGAAAAATCACTCAATACGGAAGAAAAGGCAAAATTACGCCTTTTAAAGGAAGGAATAAGCCGCGGTTCCTTCAATAGAACACTGAGGCAAGCTAGGACAAACGTGATCCGATCAATTTATACTCTTCTCCTCCTTGGATATTTAGGAGTTTTTGACGACACTCGTCTAGAGCCCTTTCTAGAAGTTGCGAACAAGCTCCAAACCTACGTGAGCGCCTACAAAGCTATGACCGGAGGCGAAGGCATCATGGATGAGCACATAAGGCTCATGAAACTGCTACGGGAGGAGCTGGAAGCGAGCTTAGAGAAGTTATCTAAACCGAGCACGCTAGGAAATATGTGATATCACAGGTCACATTGACCAACGTTATTTCGCCAAAAAGGTTAAGACTCAAGTTAGTACTCAAATAAAAGACTAAATTAAGCTTTTTAGAACGAATAAAGGCTTTCACACCCCTAGAAGCAGAGACGACAAAGAAAAGGGCTTATGCCGTGATATTGTGATGTGTGATGTCACGTCAGACGCATCTCGTCTATGTACCATCTTTTCCATTATAGTGGGTCATTGTAAACCCACACATTGAAGCATGGTGGAGGTTTCTGGTATGGTTGTCACCTACTAAAAGAGGAAAAGGCAAAGGTGCGTGGTCATAACGGCCTTGTGATCTTACCGTGATCTCTGTGATTTGCTCTTGACATCACGCTTTTACGAACATTCCTATAAGCTTATTTTTATGTTTAGTGTTAAAGTACCTAGAGGGATATAAGTGTATGACCCGTTATTGATGGTCACCCTCGTCCTCTTACTTGTAACTATCGTTGCGGCCATTCTACATTATAGGCGTATGAAGAGGGTTCATGAAGAATATAAAAAGGCGAAAGGCGTTGTGGAGGATATTGTAATAAGTTTCAATAGGCAAGTGCAGAAGCAAGAGGATAGGCTTAGCCATATTGCCTATAGAACCGAGGCTGTCTCATCTAAATTGGGAAAAGTAGAAGAAAAAGCTGAGGGACACGACCAGCAATTAACTGATGTGACCAGCAAGGTTGAAGGCCTGTCAAGGATTGAACAGAAAGTAGCTGCGCAAATTAGTACAGTGAACAAACGATTTGAAGACGTGATCGCAACGCAAGAGAAGATGACGAAGAAAATCGAAGAGATCGAAAAGGCCGAGTATAGGGTCCCAGCGGTGCCTGAGGCAAAAGTAGAGGCCGTCATCCCTATTAAGAGAGAGAAGGCGCTGGCCCCGTTGACAGAAACCGAGCTCAGTGTCCTAGACATTCTCGCAACTGAAGGGGCAAAGACCGCTCCTGAGATTAGAGACAGGATAAAGCTTACAAGGGAGCACACCGCTCGTTTGATGAAAAAATTGTATGAAGCCGGTTACTTGGAGCGGGATACACGAAAAATGCCCTACGCGTATCGTGTCAAGAAAGAGATGCTAAGGATCTTAAAGAAGACGGAAGCTAAGGCTTAACGCAAAACCCACCGACCCGCTATTTTAGCAATTCGTCTCCAGCTTGACGAATTCTTTTGAGCCTTTCGTCCATTTCAGAGATTGGCTTCGATGGGGCGAGTTTGTAATCGACTCTCCCCCTTTCATCAAGGTATTCAGGATAGTGAATGACCTTAATGGGGACGGCGAATCGAATCTTGGGCTCAGAAATGAGTAGTGCCTCCCCCACGTCGAGCATCTTTATCTCGGTGTCACTGTACTCCAAATAAGGCGTGTTTTCAGTGAGGTAGTCCCTGTCCTTACATAGCTCCGTCTTCATGATGACCTTGGTCCAGAGTTCGGCGAAGACGTTGGGGTTTATTCTTGAAGGCCGCGGTGTCACAGCGTTAAGCCCAACACGATACTTTCGATACGTCAGGGCGATGTCAGAGAATATGGTTTTAGGTAGGTTGGGGTCGAGGAACTCGTGGGCCTCTTCTAGGGTTATTAGGAGTGTTGGAAGCTTTTTCCACTCCTCAAAATTGCCTTCCCACGTACGCTTGTAATGGAGGGCCACGTTAGAAGCCGTGAGACATGTAACGTTATATTGCTCTTCAGAACTGAGACCTGAAATGTCAATGAGACAGGTGAGACCTTTGCTTATGTTCTGAACCACATCATCGACAAAACTGTAGTCAGAAGGCGGGAAGAGGTCTGGAGATAAACTTGAAAGTTTGAGCATAAGAGCATCTATCACAGCTTTGCCTTTGTAGTCGGTGAGCCCAGCCACTCCTTTGTACCCTTCTCTACCATAAGCTTCTTGCGACTGTTCTATCCAAGTGTTTCCCAACCGCTCATAGAGTTTTTTAGCAACCCTAACTTGGTGATGTGTAATGTCAGGAAAGAGCGTTGAAAGTTTTTTGGGGTAAATCGTATACAAGCCAACAAGCATCTTCTGCTCTCTGGCCGAATAGTAGCGAACTTTCGTGTGAAAGAGCGGATGATTCCTTAGTCCTCGTTGAGGCTTCAACTCCTTTCCCTCAAGAAGTTGACCCGCAAAGTCGAAAATTAGACCAACAGTGCTTGGACTCGAATCTATAATGCGAGCGTTAAGCATCAATTCACAATTGGTTTTTCCAGACCCTGTCATTCCAAACATGCCCATCATGAGGGGAATAGCTTCAACACTTATGCCCACGGGCCCCAGCACCTGTTCTCCGGAGCGCAAACGCCCTATCTCCAAATCCCCACCAAGCCTCAAAACCGAACAGTCTTCCTGGCTGGCGGTGTACACTTTGTCCATGTAATTGGGGTTGAAAGTTGGAGAACGGATTCTCCCGGCATCCTTCTCAAGAAAGAGGATAGCATCAACGTGCCTGTAGCTGGAGTAAGGTCCAAAGGATTCCTTCCCCTCTGCTTCCCGAAGTTGCTCGTCCGTTTTCAGCGTAGAGGAACTCCCAGCATCCACGACCCGCGCATAAAAGCTTCTACTGTCCGAGTCTACTCTCACTATCTGACCAAACGAAAGGTTGGCTCCTCGGTTAAGGAAGAAGGAAACCTTATCCCCTTTCACTTCACGAATAAACCCTACAGGCTCAGACATGCTCAATCCACTCCCACTCAAACGCATGTTTTATTCCATGAAGTTCATCTGCAAAGCTGCATGAAAGCTCTTCTCTGCGTAGGGCTTCAAGCAGACCAGCATTTTTCAGTGCTTCCTCAGTTTGGTCGTGGTAAGAAAGTAACATGGAGTCAGAGGGCGCAGAAAACTCGTGAGCCAACCAGAGAGCAATTGGATAACCGAGACATCGCGGGTCTTCGGCTACGGCTGTCAATGGAGAGAGTACCTCACTTATTTCCCGGTTTGTTAGATATTCCATGATGTCACATCGAAAAACACGCGGACTATCTTTACACAGCTTTACTACAGATATGTTGCCATACAAACTTTTGTCTTTATCAGCCTCTCTGACCGGGTGATAAACCCATTCACTGTAAGGGGAGAGAGTATACGTAGTAGCTATGAAATCTCGTCCGTTTTCATCGTGCAGCGAAGGAGAATTCTTACTGATGGCCAGAAGATTGATTCCGTCTTTTTCACACTTTTCATAAAGCCATATTCGAAATTTCCTTTCTCCACCAAAGTAGCCACCACCATCCAGAAGGAGGTATATACTACGTAGATGGGGATCTACGTAGTATAGTTTAGATGCTTCTTGGGTGAGAAGGTTCAAGGCAAGCTGGCTTTCCATCTCGATTCTAAAGTCTTGTAAAAAGCCATAGCGAGCGTGTGCGTCCCCAACAACTGTGCACATTCTTTCACTGTAACCCCAGTCAACAGTGCGTTCTTTAATGGTGGCGTATGCTGCTCGCATGAGGTAGATGCCCCAGTTGTTTGCTCTTTTCAGCGTTCTAGTCGAGCAGTCAACTGCCAGGAATTGTCCGTCGAATTTGCCCATCTTTTTTAAGGGTTTAATCCTCGCTGGATCTGGTTTCACCGCTATCACAGGTTCCTCTCTTACCTCATGATAACCTACTTCGCGCCCTTTATCGACGTATTCTTTCAGTTTCTTTTTCATTTCAGTTAGGTCTTCACTGATCTTGCTACTCATTCAGTTTCCTCCTTGAGAACCATTTTCATAAGCCTGGAGCTGATGGGTGCTCCTAATCATCCTCTTTGAGTCAACTCACTTATTACCTTTTAGAAGAGTTAACGCGCTTTGAGATGCCCCAGTTAGAGCCTTGTAGTGGCGACGATTGGATATCCCGCCCTTCTTAAGAAGCCCGCGGTCAGCCATTCTAGACAAATAGGTGGAGACTGTGCTTAGAGGGATGGGCTCCTTAAACTCCTGTTCGTACATGGATTGGGCGTCCTTGGATGTGAACCACGCGATTGGGAAGTGCTTCTGAACAATCAAGTGGACTTTCTCAAACTTTGACGACTCAGAAGCGGCACCTGCCCATTCGGGATTGACCCCAGGCATACCCCCAAGCAATTCTATGAGGTCTAATAGGCGGAGGGCCTCTTCTCTTGTTACCTTCCCCTCAAAGGTGACAGTGTAACGGTTTCCACTCCCATCGAAGACCTCTACCCTCATCTTCCTGACCGGCATCTCAAGCACCTTGACAGCGCGCTTTAAAAGTTAACGCTTCACAAGTTATAGAGTTTATGGTAAAAGAAGAGAGACAAAAATGCAGAACCGTGCTTTAAACTAGAAAAGAAGCAAAATTTTCGCCTCATCTGTTTCACATAATTCACTTAAGTAAACTCTTGCAAAATAGAGAGAGAAAGAGTCAAGGCTTGCATTTTCCAGTGGAAGGCAAGGGGTCATCCCTTTACGCTAAAAAGTCAGAAACCAGTGTTTATAGAAAAAATGACATGTAAAAAAAGCCGCTAGCCTACTAAAGTTCACAAACACTCACAAGCATTATACAGTGAACAAGCATCCAACAAAAAGGAAAAGGACCTTGAAGGTGTTCACGATCGTTATTTACGATAACCCTCATTGTCCCTCCGACCCCTCGGTTTCCACTGGACCAATAAATTTGGTGTGTAAACAGAAAATATCCCTTTTAACAAAAATTTTATAAAATACTCGAAACTCATCTATAAGAATCATTAAATTGAAAATATCTAGTTACCTTCTGGAGTCTATTCTTTCTAAAGTAAAGAACAAAATTTTATAACAATAACTCAATTCTTCCATGGGAAATGTAGGGGTGCGGGGCTCAAAATTTACTGATGTCCTAAGGCTAATCTGTTTTCACTAAATGGTAATTTGTCTCACTTGCCTTTTGAGTTTTTACGCGTTTTGTTCAGTTTTTTGTATGGCAGTTTTTATTTTTGCTTAAGCTGATGGCGGGGCAGTGCGTTTGCATTTTATTAGTGGAGGACCCCTTGCATGAGCGAGCCCAGCGTACTAGACGATGTTTTTGAGCGATTTTTGAAAGGAACCCGTATCTTTAGGGATAGGGATGTACTTCGCCATGACTATGTTCCTCGCCAGCTCCCGCATCGCAGTGAACAGATCCGTTACCTTGGCGAGATCTTAGCCCCTGTTTTAAGGGGTTCCCGATGCTCTAACATCTTCATCTACGGGAAAACCGGAACGGGAAAAACTGCCGTCGTCAAATATGTGCTAAGCAAGCTAGTGCACAAGGCTCATGAGTTTGGAGCTTCAGTCAAGTTCTGTTATGTAAACTGTCGGTCGGCTGGCACAGAGTATAGGGTGTTCTCAAGTTTATGTAGTGCCTTAGGCGCGAAAGTTCCGTTCACAGGCCTATCTGTGGGCGAAGTTTTTGACCGATTCAAAATGGGCATAGATTCGCATAAACTCCTCTTCATCGTTATCTTGGACGAAATCGATGCGCTCGTAAAGGCGCGAGGTGACCTCTTACTCTATGAACTAACAAGAATAAATGAAACCCTTCATCTCAGTAAAACCTCAATCGTAGGAATCTCTAACGATCTGCGATTCAAGGAATTCCTCGACCCTAGGGTTTTGAGTTCTCTGAGCGAAGAGGAAATCGTTTTTAGGCCATATAATGCAGCCGAGCTTCAGGACATCCTTTGGGATCGTGCTCGTTCAGCTTTTTGTGACGGTGTGGTATATGATGGGGCTATAAGTCTGTGCGCTGCGCTGGCAGCCGCGGAGCATGGTGACGCTCGACGAGCACTAGATCTTCTTCGTGTTGCTGGGGAGTTGGCGGAGCGTGAGGGCTCTGACGCTATCCAGGAGGATCATGTACGCCGAGCTGAGAAAAGAATTGAGCATGACCGAGTTTTGGAGGCCTTAAGAAACCTCCCACCTCACTCCAAAATTGTCTTATGCAGCGTCTACCTACTGGGCAAAGCAAAGACTAACGGCGCTATCACCGGCGATGTTTACGAAATTTATTGTGAACTTTGTCGTGAGCTGGGGCTCACGCCGTTAAGTCAAAGGCGCGTGAGCGGATTAATTAACGAACTAGACGTGATAGGACTGTTGAACTCGCGGGTTATGAGCATGGGGCGATATGGTCGTTCGAAAAAGATTCGCTTGGGTATCGCGCGTAGTCTTATTAGAGAGGTTTTCACTACTGATGATAGACTGGGGTGCCTGATTAATTATGCACCCAGATGCTTGGTGGGAGTTGCGAGTAATAGGAGTTGAGGATGGAGGCTTCTCTCGGGAATCATTAGGTTGCGGTTTTCTAAAGGCCCTGCTCGTTTGTGTTTTATTACGAGGAACATATTTCGAGGATTTCCGAGCAGATATGATAACAGTGGATGGTTTAGATGCCTCCGAGAAGCTGATCGCTATGCTTCGCAAGCTATCCTTTGACGTTGTCATGTTAGCCGGGGTCTCGTTTGCGGGCTTCAACTTGGTGGACCCTACCCTAGTTTTTGAAAAATTCTACAAACCCATTATTGTAATCTCGAGAACAAAACCAAACAATATAGCTGTCAAAAACGCCTTGTTCCTACACTTTGAAGATTGGCAGGTTCGATGGAATATCTTCCGAAAACTTGGTCCCATACGTGAGGTTTATTCCATTCCCGGGGAGCCGCCTATTTACGTAGAAGTGATCGGCGCCACCTTTGACTGGGCGACCAAATTAATTCGCGCATTACCCTCCTGCTGCAGGATACCTGAACCTCTGCGGGTGGCTAGACTTATCGCACGGGGACTTACGCTTAAGGCGCAGCAAAGCTGATGGGCGAGACTTGCAACGTTTGGAGGCTCACAATGGGAACAATCCCCGGGGTGGGATCCAGCCCCATCGCTTTTTGGTATTGAGTTTGCTTTTGCCAAGCGCCTGAATTCACCATGAGGACTCCTCGATACGTATCGTATTTTAACACATGTACATGTCCGCTGTGAAAAATGTCCGGCGCTCTTTCTATAACCATGAAGTCTCGCTTTTCTGGGGCTATCGGAGTCCTTTGCCCGTAAATGGGCGCCAAGTGTCGGCTTTGTAAGAGGAGTTTCATGGCTTTCTCCGGCGTTTGAAAGCTTACGTTTGGCACAGCGGCCACGAGGTCGTCCAGACTGCGTCCGTGATAGAGAAGAAGCTCCACTCCGTGAAGACTCACCGTGGCCGGGTTCCCGAGGGAATACACCTTTCTAGCTTCATACAATGGTTCCGCGTAATTCCTAGGTAGGGCTGGTTGAGGAAGGGCCTTTCGAGACGCGTCGTGATTACCGGGTATGATGATGAGTTCAATGTAATCTGGAATTTGTTCAAGGAATCCAGAGACCTCTCGATACTGTTCATAGATGTCTCTTATCACTAACTCCTTTACCTGCTTCGGGTAAACTCCTATTCCATCTACAAGGTCGCCAGCGATGACCACGTATTTAACGTGGCCTGCCATCTTCCTCAGATTACTGTTTCCAAACTTCCCGTTCAACCAAAGCACAAAACGGCTAAACTCGTCAGCCATAAACATCTTGCTTCCCACATGCAAATCCGATATGAGCGCTGAGTAAACCGGCAGGGGAGCCTTGTTTGAAGTTTTTTGAGGCATGTCGGGCCAGATGAAGTCTTCTGCAATCAGCAAATCGTTTCTTCCTTTAATGGCGCTTACGCAAATAACCTGATCCATCAATATGGCCTGCGCCTTTTCTATTATCTCGGGGTTTGCGCGTTGAGAGACGAGCACGGTGGCGCTAGCCTCCAGATCTTCAATCCTCAAAAACATCTGTTGCTTGTATTCTCGTCTCTCGGTTATCATGCCAATAATCTTAACCTTTGAATTGATTGAGGCTCTGAGTGCTTGTGATATAGGCATAGCGTCTTTAGCGTCCATCCTTTGTCTCAAAAATTTCTGCATTTTTTTGAAGCGGTCTCGAAAATATTCTAAATATTCCTCAATAGACCCAGTTGCACATATTTTATCCGTAGGATCCTCTATTACTTTTATGTCCGCATCGACATCTTTCGCGTACGGATGGAAAATCTTCCTCGCTTCGATTATGGGAAGCGTTAACGGCTCCGCCTTTGTCACCTCTGGAAGAAGCTCCTTCATTACCTCCTCCAAGAAGCCTCGATCAATAAACAATGGTTTTTCAGGGAGGTGCTCTATCCTTTTAATAGCCTCCTTAATCAAGGCAATCGGGTCCTCCGTTTGAGACAATTCCTTCAAAAGGTCAAAAGCCTCTTTGTTAAGTTGGTACCCCGCGGCTATTGCAAAAGAAATGGCCTCTTGGAGCTTTTCGCTCAAAGCTGTAGCCTCCTCCAATCCCGCTTTAATGGAACGACGATATAACCCTCTTTTTCATCTCCTACTAATTCTGTTTTTCTCTGCAGGTGAAGGTGTCCTGTCAATGCGGCTGTTACGGCATCAATTTCGTGAGGTGTCAATGCGCGTACCGCTAGGTCTCCCTTTAGACCCAAGTGTAGGAAAAGCGTTTGAATCTTCTCCCAGTCTTTGGTGGGCATGTTTAGGGCTTTGCGAGCAGAGGCTGGATGGACTTCAATAACATAAAACCCTCTACCGGCGACTTCCCGGGCTATTTTCATCGCCCGTAAGGTCAGTTTTTCCATGCTTGGAAAGCTTGGGGGGAAAACGGGATACCCGCGTTTATACATCTCTCTGTCTGCCCCTCTCATGATATCTGTTACCGGCAAGCTCAGGGGGGCATCTATCGCAATGAGGGCGGGGTCACAATCGATTGACCGCCTTAGGATTTCCCCGTTCTGGTATAATTGGCAAGCTGAGATCACTTTGTTTTTCCACAGAGCCCATCCGGTTGGATTTTTCGCCGTTCCCGCTAAATCTATACCCACTATGATGTTTTTCTGCAATTCTAATGTTGCCTACTAACTTTTAATAATATATTCTTATTTGGACGAATACATATTTATGTTGAGGTTTTCATATGGAGCTTCGAAAGGTTCAACGAACAAGTGGTGGAACGTTCTTCGTTTGTCTGCCTAAGGGTTGGGCTGAGCGAAACGGGCTTAATCGTGGCTCTACCGTTGCTATTTCTGAGACATCGGATGGGCGTCTTGTTGTTGATGCGAAATATGGGGTGGAGCGTGCTCCGCAGGTAGTGGTGATTGGGCCTACGCCGCTTCTTGACCGTGAAATTGTTGAAAAGTATCTGTTAGGATACGATGTTATTCGAGTTGAGGCGAAGGAAAGAATGGGCCCGGGTGATCGCGAACAAGTTAAGCAAGCGTCTAGTCGATTAATCGGTTTAGAGATCATTGAGGAGGACTACTCTCGAATTGTTCTGCAGTCTCTTTTGGAACCCTCCGCTCTTCTTCCTGAGAAAATTCTTCGACGCGAATACTCTATTGCATCTGGGATGCATCGAGACGCGGTAACTGCCTTGATCGAGGGTGATGTCCATTTAGCTAAAAACGTCATTGCAAGGGACAACGAGGTTAACCGATTGTATTTTCTATTGGTGCGGATCCTTCGAACGGTTATTCAAAACCCGAATTTGAGTGAAAAGCTGGAAATCCTCCCCATTGATTGCTTAGACTATCGTCTGACAGCGAGCCTAGTTGAGGCAATAGGTGACCAATCCGCTCAGATTGCTGAAAAAGTCAATAGATTAGGAGGCGCAAAGATCACAAAAGAACTTTCTCTATTGATTCTAAAGTTCAGTACGGCTGTGCATGAGGCGCATGAAAACGCTTTGAGGGCATTGTTTTCTCGGGATGTTTCGATGGCAGAGGCGGTGAGGACCCAACGAGAGGCTGTTATAGCTCTCTTTAACGAGATTGAAACGATTGCCCACGCTCAACCTATTGAGATCGCTCCATGCGTCCTCGCAGCAGTCTCCTCCATAAGTCGAATCTATGATCATAGCGTGGATATAGCAGACCTCGTCATGCCAAAACCTCTTTGAGAAGCTTCTCTTACAGTTTACTTGTTTTTGAGAAATATTAACCTCCGTTTTGCCGATTTGTGGAAGGTAAACAAGAAATAAGGGAATCTAGGAACTAATTGAAGGATCGTAGGAAGTTAGGAAACATGGAGGAAAAATCCTTAGTTGAGTGTCTGGAAACGGCTACCCTCTCTAGTTTCCACTACATCCTCTTAGCAATATGCTCCATGGCATATGCCCTCACCGGCATGGATGTGATGTTAATCGGTGCCCTCCTAAAACCCATCGCCTTAGACTGGGGACTTGACCCTGTAATGGCGGGATTGCTTGCTAGCGCTGGTTACGTTGGCATGTTTTTTGGCGCCATAGGATGCGGCTTCCTCGCGGATATCGTGGGACGTAAGAGGGCGCTTCTGTTTACTATTGTCATCTTTTCCCTTTTCACCGGGCTTTGCGCTGTTGCGTGGGATGTACCTTCGATGGCTGTTTTCCGCTTTCTAGGAGGGATAGGGTTAGGAGGAGCTCTACCTCAACCCGGAGTATACATATCCGAGTACATTCCTGCGAAGTACAGAGGCAGATTTTTGGGTTTCACGGAATCTGCATGGGTTTATGGAGCGCTACTTGCCATGTTCTTTGGGTGGTTGAATGCCGCCCTAAAGCTTGGTTGGCGCTTAACTTTTCTCACAGCTTTCATCCCTTTCGTCTTGGTGCCGTTGATTATTTGGTTTGTCCCAGAGTCTATCCGTTACCTAGAGTCCAAGGGAAAGCGAGAAGAGGCCGTAGATATTCTTAAGAAGCATGGACTGCCTACTCCCTTGGAATCCGGTGCAAGATCTAGCAGAGAAGCCTCCAGAGGTTCTGAAGTGACCGTGTCAATGGGGGTAGCTCTAAGGGAGTTGTGGTCGCCTTTCTACAGGAGTAGGACGGCTGCACTTTGGATCTTGTGGGCTGTGCTAGTCTACACGTATCACGGGATCTTCGTTTGGCTTCCTACAATCTACGCAAGCCCCCCAATGAACCTCGAACTTGTCAAGGCGCTTTGGTTCACACTAATTGTAACGGCATGTCAGATACCAGGTTATTATAGTGCCACTTTTCTCCTGGACTCTCTCGGGAGGAAACCTGTTCTGATAGGTTATTTGGCACTCGCCGGAATAGGTAGTTATCTATTGGGATTTGCTGGAGACGTTCCCAGCATCCTGCTGTGGAGTTGTGTGATCTCATTCTTTAACCTAGGCGCGTGGGCTGGGTTGTATACGTACACGCCGGAGCTCTATCCAACACGTATGAGAGGAACAGGTTCAGGATTTGCAGCAAGCCTCGGACGATTTGCGGGGATATTTGCTCCCACGATAACGCCCCTTCTCTGGGCGACTGCGGGACTAGGGTCGGCTTTTATAGTTTTCGCGTTGGCGCATGTTGCCGCCGCCTTGGCTGTAGCAGTCCTTGGGGCTGAGACAAAGGGCAGGGTGTTAGAGGAGATATCGAAATAGCTCTCGAGAATTTGTGAAAATTAATAAAGTCGCTGCTTTCCAGTTATTCCGGTGAGCTGGGTGCATCGTATATCGGCGGAAAGACCCGTTGTCGAAGGGGAAAAGCAGTATCATATCGCTTGCAAACTAGGAGATCTCGCGAAGTACCTTCTTCTCCCCGGTGACCCTGAGAGGGTGCCGAAGATCGCAAGCTTTTGGGATGAAGCCAAGGAAATAGCCTATCGTAGGGAGTTCCGGTCCTTCACTGGAAGGTATAAAGGGGTGAGCCTCTCCGCCATGTCCAGCGGCATAGGGCCTTCTTGCGTAGCCATCGTAGTGAATGAAGCGGCCAACGTCGGTGTCGAAACTTTCATAAGGGTGGGCAGCAGCGGAGCGATTCAGCGGGACATTCGCTGCGGGGACCTCGTCATTTCTACAGCCGCTGTTCGTTTAGACGGGACGAGCCACCACTACGTTACACCCGAGTATCCAGCGGTTGCAAGCTATGAGGTGGTGCTGGCGCTGATTGAAGCCGCTGAAAGCTTGGGGGTTGAGTATCACGTGGGAGTCACCGCCACCACCTCCGACTTTTACGCTGGTCAAGCGAGGCGACCACATGGGGATTTTTTGCAACCCCAACGGAGCGACATCATTTCCAGTCTTCAAAAGGCAGGGGTGTTAAACTTCGAAATGGAAGCCGCCACCCTCTTTGTCCTCTCTAACCTTTTTAAGCTGAGGGCGGGCGCGGTGTGTGCGGTTTACGCGAACCGATGCACCGACACCTTTGAACCCGGGGCTGGAGAAGTGGAGTGCGTTAAGGTTGCCAACGAGGCGGTAAAGATTTTGAGCACCTGGGACGCCGAAAAACAGAAGAGAAAGAAAGAATGGCTATACCCAAGCCTGTTGAGATAAGTTGAGGCCTTCAACGCGATCATGAAAGTATCTTTATAAATGGCTACAACTCTAAAAGCTTGAGGCGCCGGGGTGACAGAGCGGAAAACACTCACGCAGATGTGCCGGCCTCGAGATCCATAGCATAGATGGGGACCAGAGGAAGAGTTAGCCGGTGGCGCCTTGCGCCTCAAGGGTTCAAATCCCTTCCCCGGCGCCACTTGAGATTGCCAAATGGTTCCCATTTTTATCGGTTTTCCTCAAATAATCCCATTTAACTTTCCTTCAGTTTTTAAAAAAACAAGAATAAAAAGGGGCTAGGTGTAGCAATCAATGCGCGGAAATTAGAAAATGTTCTTCAAGGGAAAAGTTGAAATTGTGAACTATTACGATACTTCTCACTCAAAAGGTGACGGTTCGCATAAGGAGTGATGAAAAATGGTTGAAGGAAAGTTGCAAGGAAATGTGGCAATTGTAACCGGTAGCGGTCGAGGCATCGGAAAAGCAATAAGTTTGGAGTTTGCAAGGCAGGGTGCTGATGTTGTCGTCAATGCTCATAGCGATGTAAAGGCAATATTTAAAACGGCAGAAGAAATACGAGCGCTAGGACGTAGATCATTACCCGTGGTAGCTAATGTATCAAACGTTAACGATGTAAAGAGACTGGTAAGTGAAACTACAAAAGAATTCGGAAAAATCGACATACTCGTCAACAATGCCGGAATCATGAAGCCAGCCCCTATCGAGAAATTATCTGAGGAGGCTTGGGATAGTGTCATGAATGTTAATCTTAAAGGAGCTTTTCTATGCAGTAAATACGTTGGTCATCAGATGATCATGCGAAAAAATGGAGTAATAATAAACATAGCTTCAATAGCCGGGTTTGTTCCAGAAGTTTTTGCCGGAGCTTACAGCCCCAGTAAAGCGGGACTTATTAGTCTGACGCAACTTTTAGCATTAGAATGGACAAAGTATAACATAAGAGTGAACGCCATTTGTCCGGGGGCAATCGAGACAGCAATAACCAATGCCGAATGGCCAGGTAAGAAACGAGAGGCAAGAATTAAAGCTATACCACTCAAGAGATTCGGTAAGCCTGAAGAGGTGGCGAAAACAGCAGTTTTCCTTGCATGCAGTGATTCAAGCTACATTACGGGACACGCCCTTGTTACGGATGGCGGTTCCTCGCAAAGCATGTACTCTTTGGTAAACCTCTTGATTGGTTAGCAAAACTTACTAACTAAATCCTCGGTTGCGTCAGGCATGTGCAGCAGGCACTCATTGAAAGTGAGGCATGATTTCTCTACTTATGAGTTTAATCATCTCCGTATGCTTTGGTATCCCCGTTATTTTTGTGCGAGTGATGTGTTCTATCAGTTCGGCATCCGTTATGAGGGTAAGTAAATGTTTGACACCGCTTGCTTCAAAGTCCTCTATCTTATCAATGCATTCCTCAGGAGAACCGGAGATGGACAGTTTTTCCACGAGATCCATTGTAGTTAGATCAATAACCTTAGAGATATCGCCTGTGGAAAACGCCTTTTTTATATCTGTTACATCATCGGGTTGAATTCCATGCTTAATCAGTTGTCGGTCTGGCAAAAAAGAAACAATACGGCCCACCATCGCCTTGACTGCTTCTTTTGCCGCGTCTGAATCTCTCGAAGTGCAAAATAAATCCGCACACGCCATGTCGAATTCCTTGAGGTCACGTCCGGCCGTCTTTGCCCCTTTCTCCACTTCCTCAATCACATATTTGAAGTATTCACGAGAGTATCCATAGCAGAGCATTACCCCATCGCCGATTTCTCCGGCCAACCTGAAGGTGAGAGGACCCCCCATTCCCCCTATGTAGATAGGTAATTTTCCTACTTTTTTAGCAGCTGAAGATAGCCTGTTGTACTTAAAGAATTCTCCATTGTAGGTGACTAATGGTTCGGTCAGCATCTTTCTTATAACTTCAACAGCCTCCCTCAGCCTCTTTATCGGCTTGCCTCCTTCAAGCCCAATGCGGTACTGTTGCAACATAAAGGGAGCCCCTATGCTTATACCGCATGCCGCCCTTCCATTCAATAATTCATCAAGGGTACCTAGGGCTTGGGCGATAAGTGTGGGATCCCTCAAATAAACATGTGTTACACAAGGCCCGAACACCATGTTTTTGGTCACCACGGCGCAGATGGCCATTGTTATCCAAGGATCTTTAAAATAGACCTCATCCGCAACCCAAAATCCGTAAAAACCACTTTCATCTGCCACTTTTGCGATTTCTAATATCTCATTTAGGGGATAAGAAGGTATGCTCGCTATGCTAAATCTCATAATACCCCGCCCTCGCGTGATGATTCTTGTTTCCAAAATTTAAAACTTTTAGGCTAGACTATGGCTACTTGACATAATCGGAGACAAGAGTGCTCACATTATTCTTTCTTCGAGAATTTAACATTTCCTAGTTCCTTGCGTGCATGAAGTGGACCCATTATACGCGCGCTACACATGCGTCAAAAACAAACCGCTTCGTAAAACAAGACTTTGAGGATTAGACAAAAGAGGTCAAGTTGAATAGCGATGAAATAGAAGCCGCTTAGTATCTTCCCCCTTCTTCGACACGACTTTCACGATCGCGTTTACCTGTCTCGAACGAGGGTGAATTGCTCTGTCTTCATAAGTCCTTCCGTGACTTACTTGTAACACCCAATTTCGAGCCACATGAAAATGAATAGAATATCTTTTAAGGGTTCTAGTATAACCAAGCGCTTCTATCGAGGCCTTGCATTCCATACATGGTTAGAAGTTCTCTAATTAGAAAATCTACAGTTTTCTATTTCCTGCAAGTATTCCTCTATTACCTTGGACATAGACTTTCCTATGTTCTGAATCTTTTCTAAACCCTTCACTCCATTTCTCCGGTAGATGGCACTGACATTTTCTTTTAATTCGTCTATCGCCCAAGCGGCTTTCCTGTAGGCCCAGACTCTACGAGGGGATTCACAGCTCACTTCCATGCGATAAGTGTCAAGGAACAGCTTTTCCGAGATTCTCTTGTTTGCTTCTCCTTCTCCGGGCAAGATGTAACGAGGCATCCTGTCAGCGATTTTATATTTCTCACAAAATCTTCCCACTTTCCTTGCAATTTCCCCTGAGTATTCTGGATCTGGACTATAGCCTCCCTTGTACAATTTGTCGTACTTTGCTGTGAGGTGTGGGTAAGATTTTTTGAGGACCTGCATGTATCGGGAAGCTTGGGCACCACTCATGGTGAGACTACCCGCCAAAACGAAGGAACCTCCACTTTGAGCTGTCTTCTTCACCACAGCCTCTAGGTTTTCGTCGTTGTCGCAGATGTAGGGGAGGATCGGCATGAAGGCGGTGCCCGTGGGAATGCCTGCCTCAGAGATTTTCTTCATGGCAGCGAATCGGCTTTCGATGGTTGGGGAACGAGGCTCAAACCTTTCTAGATATCCCTGAGACTTGTGGTTTACGATGCTCCAGAGGACGCAAGCCCACGTTTTACGGTTTATTCTCCTAATAACATCTAGGTCCCTAAGCACTAGAGGAGACTTCTCGTTGATCAGAACTGGAAAGCCCAGTTGAAGACAGACTTCCAGCATCCTTCGGGAAAGAAGAAACTTGGCTTCTGCAGGTTGATAGTCTCCGGTAACAATAACGTCTTTGGGAACCCTGCTCAGCTCCTTCTCTAAAAGTTCGGGGGTGTTCTCCTTTACCTTTATATACTGGGAGAAAGGGTCAAGTAGTCCACGAGCCGCGTTCTCCCTCGCTAGCATGTTGTATTTCTCGTCTCGCCAATAGCAGTATTCGCAGCCGTGCTCGCATCCCACGTAGGGGTGGGCTGAGTACTTGCTCCAGAACCAACCGCCATCTATGTGTTTGTGAATGTTGAGAATTCGCTTGGCCTTATACAAGACGTATCTGGGCTTCGGTTCCATCAACACTGCCTTCCTCTTGACCTCAGTAATCATCTATTGTGTTTTACCCAGTTTTGTGCGCATCTCTGATGATTTCCCTGACGTCAACTTATTGAAGTAAACCTAATTCGTGGAGTTTGGCTGACTTTGGGGTTCCTGTTTTTCCATCCCATTTCATCATCTCATAAAACAGTTCAATTGCCTTCTTGAGGTCATCCTTTGATATTTTAGCTCCTTCTTTTGGCCCTGACCTTAACGGTTCAAAGAATCTCTCGGGTAGCCAGTCATCAGCCTTGGTGAACCCTTCTCTTAAGTTAAATATCCTAGCTAAATTCAGCGATCTTTCTGCAGTCATCATGAGCTCTAAGAGGCTTGTGTCCCACCCAGTCACCGCGTTCACGATCTCAACAAGGTGGTTAATTTTAAACACTCCAACCGGATGAGGGACAAACACAAATTTGCACGCGCAAACACAATCTAATAGGCTCCACCATAAATGTAGGTATTTAAATAATCTTACTTTTTCAGGTCCTAGACTCAGCCGATTAACGGTCTCTAAAATTCCGAGGGGCTTGATTTCTTCGATACTATTTTCGAAGGATGGGTCGTGGGCGGATTGTAGATGATCCGCCCCTGAGGGTGACAAAGCATATTGCAACGCCAGACCTGTTTTTCCACGCGGTTCATGCATCGGTATCTCCTTGCCCTTCACGTGCAACGCGTACCTTTCGGCACCTTTACCGATCTTCTCAGAGGCTCTCTTAACACCCTCAGCCAAAATATCACCTAAGCCTTCCCTTTTGGCGATCATCTCAACAAGCTTGACCATAGCGTTTGTATTTCCAAACCTTAGCTCCAAACCGTCTGTTTCGTCCTTTGTTAATACCTCATTTTCGTAACAATCCATCGCGAAGGCTATCACGCAACCCGTGCTGATGGTATCTAAACCATACGCATTGCACAGCTGATTGGCAAGTGCCACAGCACTTATATCATTTACAGCGCATAGAGAGCCGAAAGCCGCTATTGTTTCATACTCTGGCCCGCCGTAGCTCGGATCTGTCGCGTATGGTTCGAGGCCTTTAACCGTTCTCTTGCATCTGATTGGGCAGGCGAAACATCCCTCGCTATTTATAACGATTGTGTTTTTCATCTCCTCCCCAGATATCCTTTCAACCTCTTCAAAGGTGCCCTCCCTAAAGTTTCTGGTGGGTAAAATCCCGTCAGCATTCATGGGCAAGACCGCCCCAGCTGTTCCATACGTGTTTCTTGACAGCGCTGGCGGGTGTTTCCTCCAATTTTGACCAAACCACTTTGCAAGTCCTTTTATTTTTTCGGGATCCTTACATTCCACTCTTTTATGCCCACGTACCGCAATGGCCTTTAGGTTCTTTGAGCCCATAACCGCTCCTAGACCGCTCCTTCCGTTAGCAAATTTCAGCTCATTCAGTATGCAGGCAAATCGAACGAGGTTCTCCCCAGCATGACCAATTGAGGCCACCCTAACCAGCGGGTCACCAACATCCTTACGTATGGCTTCTTGTGCTTCCTTTGTTGTTTTACCCCAAATATGAGAAGCGTCCCTTATCTCAGCGTCGTTATCATGGACCCATAGGTAAACAGGTTTACTAGACGCACCTTCAACTATGATGATGTCAAAACCCGCGAACTTTAACTCAGGTCCCCAAAACCCTCCCGCCTCTGCCTCTCCAAACCCATTGGTTAAGGGGGATTTTGCAACAACACTATACCTAGAGAAGCCCGCTAAAGGTATACCTGTTGTGACTCCTATCGCAAAAATCAGCTTGTTTTCGGGTCCTAAGGGATCCGTTTGAGGTTTTAGCTCTCTGAGAAGAAAGTATAGGGCTAAGCCCCTTCCTCCGAGATGTTCTCTGTAAACCTTCTCGTCCAGCTCCTCAACCTTAATATCATTTATCGTTAAGTTTATCCGCAACACCCTATTGTTAAAGCCATACATTCAGTGGCACCTCTACGCATATTATGGCTAATTTATTGAAGATCCGATTTATGAACTTCGTGAGTGGAAGCCCCCACATTAGGATCCGTTAAAGGCCCGCTGTTTCTTTATGGAGGTTTTTCTTAGGGGTTTTCTTCTCAGTTCGGTGCCACAGACTTGGCAAGTTTTGAACTTGTAGTCTGAGGGGTATTTTCGATGGCATGCTGGACAATATAAAATCCAGTATAGGCGGTAGCGTATGCCAAAAGTCATGAGGGACGCAAAGTCTACGCCTATCTGGTTGGCTACGTTTTGGATAGAATAGTCGTCTGTGACTATCAAGGGATCGTGGCTGGTGCTCTTGAGCTCAAGGGCTAAGGCCAAAACCTGCAAATCTACCTGAGAAAGATAGAGCACATCTCCAACCGCCTTGGAGGATTCTTTGACCCTGTCTAGGAAATGTATGCTTGGCGTCTTAACCTTCAATTTTCCAATCTCCAAGGCAGTTTTAAACCGCACCCAAGGAAGGGAGTTCGAGACGAGTTCCTCCTCTACCGTGGGGACAGAGTACTGTTCCTTGTCAAGTGAGAGGGGATCGAAACCAGCGATGAACGCGGAGGTGTCGAGAACTATGACCTTCTTTCTTGTCTTCAGCGTCTCTTCCCTCGCGAAAAAAGGAGCCTACCTTTTAGGCGTTGATAAAAGTCATCCTTGAATCGAACAAAGGAAGATTCATACTCTGACTTAGTAATTGTCACGCGCGGGTTCTGTGGTTCAATTTCCCTTCGGTGATGGCCATCCAGCACCACCACCGCCCTCTTGGGTCTCAGGACCTCTATGCTTATAGTAGATTCTGCGGGAAGAACCATTGGGCGAAAAGCGAGGAGCGGACAAACAGGGGTCAAAACATAGGCGTCAACTTCAGGGTCGAGCACTGGCCCGCCCGCCGACAGGGAATACCCTGTGGACCCAACCTGGGAAGCGATCATGACGCCGTCGGCTCGGCACTCCGCTACCGCCGTGCCGTCCTTCCATATCTTCGCGTATAAGAGCTTCACTGGAGCGTCTGCTGTAACGAAGACCTCGTTTAGAGCGTCGGGTAATCTGGTGTCTCCTATAAAGGAGGCGAGTTTCATGCAGCGCTGGAGCACGAATTCTCCCTTGAGGCATTTGTCCACCGCCTCTAACCCCTCCTTGGGGAGCGCCTCGGTTAGGAAGCCGCGGACACCCATGTTGATGGCGAGGATGGGTGGTTCAGGCTTGGGAATTATGAGGCAGGTCCTTAAGACGGTTCCGTCGCCCCCTATCGTGATGATTAGGTCAGTCTTCATCTCTTCTAATGGCAGAGCGGCCTCCACCCTATTGACGTATTTCGCTAGTCTTGGCTCTAGGAATACGGATAGTTCCCTCGCCTCTAGATGATCGAGTAATTTCGCTGCAAGTTTCTGCGCTTGTTTTCGATCCACACGCGCGACTAGGCCCACGACCTTAAACAATGCGGTCACCATATACGAGTGTAGCGATAACTTAATTAAACTATAAATTCACGATTGTAAAGGTTGCTGTTAGTGAGGCGATGGGAATGAGCAAGCCCATGGAAATAGGGGCTTTAAGGGTTGGCAGTTATGTCGTTATCGAAGGCGAGCCCTGTCGCATCGTTGACTTGTCAAAGTCTAAGCCCGGGAAACATGGATCTGCCAAGGCTCGAGTAGTTGCCATTGGCGTGTTTGATGGAGTGAAGAGAAGCTTTGTAAAACCTGTTGACGCGCAGGCAGAGGTGCCCATCATTGAGAAACGAGGCGGCCAGGTTATAGCGCTCTTGCCAGCGGCCGTGCAAGTGATGGATCTAGAAACCTATGAAATCTTTGAAACCCCCATACCAGAAGAGGAAGAGCTCAAATCCAGACTGAACCCCGGCGTTGAGATCGAATACTTCCGTATTTTAGGCCGAATAAAAATCATGCGAACGAAAGGTTAATTGCGGTTCAGTGTAAGTTCTCAGTCCCAGATTAAACACTCACATACCACCTCAAGCTCTTTCTTTTAAATCGCCAATGCTATCTGTAATGTGAGGTGGAAACTTTGAGGTACGTCAAGCAAATGAAACTGCAGCCAGAGATCAGTGTAGGAGCGCTTGTCGACGAAATGAGGACATGCGGAGTGCTTGGAGCCGGGAGAATAGGCAAAGCAGCCGAGCTGGCAGCTGAAATGTTCAGCAACCCGGACTACACTGTGTTTCTAACGATGGCTGGACCCTTGGTTCCCGGCGGACTTCGAGGAATCATCAGTGATCTAATTGACAAAGGATATGTGGATGTGGTGGTCACCACCGGGGCCAACGTAGTACACGACATGGTGGAAGCCTTAGGCTACAAACATATGATAGGCACTTTCTTGGCCGAAGACCAACGGCTCAAAGCTGAAAACATCGGTAGAATTGGAGACATCTACATCGAGCAAAAGGCGTTTAAGGATTTGGAAAAATGGATGTACAAAGTGCTGGAGGCCATACCAGAGGAAAAAAGGGAGCGCATGTCCGTGGCCGAACTTCTGTTTGAGATGGGAAAACAGATTCCAGACCTCGGGTCAATCCTCGCCGTGGCAGTGAAGAAAGGAGTTCCCATTATATGCCCCGCCTTTGTCGACTCCATCGCAGGGTTTCATCTGTGGGTCTTCGGTCAAGATCGAAAGCTCAGAATTGATCCCCTTCTTGATGTGGGTAGGCTGATGGACAAGGTGTTTGAGGCAAAGAAAGTAGGCATCATCATTCTAGGCGGAGGGCACCCTAAACATTTCGCGCTCTTCGCCAACACCTTTCGAGAGGGCGTTGACTCGGCGATTCAGATCACCATGGACAGACCCGAGCACGGAGGCTTGAGTGGAGCGACCCTCGAAGAGGCCATCAGCTGGGGCAAGATTAAACCGGAAGGCAAAGCTGTAACGGTCATCTGCGACGTGACCGTAGCCTTCCCTCTTATAGTGGCTGCGGCGCTGGAAAAGCTTGGTAAGTTTCGTTAGAAAGTGAGAATGAGTTTTGTTGAAGCTGATGATGCGAAAAGAGCCGTTGGGCTTGTGAAGTCCCTTATGAGCGCTGAGGCTTCATGATTTTAAATTATTCCACCTTAATCTCGTGGCCTCTCCTTCTCGGAAGGTGTATTTCTAGAATCCCGCGCTTGAAGTAGACTCTCATGCGTTTCATGTTGACGGGCACCGGAACACGAACCTGGCAACGGAAGGAAGAGAACTCTCCCTCTCGATGAGTTATGCCAAAGTCGTCAAAGCGCAACTTTTGCCTCATTTTCGCCCCGATCTCGAGACGGTCTTCACCTATCGCCTCCACTTTCACAGTTTCAGGTTCTGTGTAGGGCATGTCGGCGGTAACCACCACCTCATCGGCCGTAACAAAGACGTTGCATAGAGGCTCGAGGCAACTGGACCGGGCATCCCAGCTGGGTCGTTCAGCAATTGCCAACTCGGCCATTTCCTCAGCCGCTGCCTCAAAGTCTTCCATGTATTCCCTCATTAGATCGAAAATTGAGCGCCTTCTCTTTCTGGACATGAGGCTTCCCTCCTAAACATAGAGCGGAAGGTCGTATTCCTGCGATTTTTTCATTTGGGTTAACTCCCGCTGGGTTCGCTTCATGACATCCCTCGCCCTCAATCGAATCTCCTCCCCCTTTTCCAGCAATTTAGAGACCTCCACCTTTAGTTTCGTGATCTTTGTGAGCTCCTGGAGGGCCGCGGCCGCCGCCTCCGGGTCAGGGTAGTTGTAGAAGGACTGGGCTAACAGGGCAATGGCCGGTAGGTTCCTCTCGGCACAGTACCGCATAATGAGCGCGTAAGGACCAACCATATAGCCCTCCTTGAGGATCTTCACCCCTTTCGCACTCAACGTACTAAGAAGGGACATGGTGGATGCGGCGCCAAAAACTTGGGGTTCCTTGATGTCTTGACGGTCGGGCACTGGCATTCCTCCGATGGAGACCATTAGCCTCATCTTCTTGGATTGACCCCAGTCAACGAGGGCTCTCATGATGGGTTGAATAGCCTTTGCAGGGATCGCCGTTTCTGAAATAGTGACTATTAAATCATTGTTCCCAAAGATTCTTAGGGGGGCGTGGGGAAACCCTTCATGGAGCACCGCCACGGGTGGGAGAAGGTCCGACTCCACGTGAGCGATGTCGGTTAAATTAAGCTGGGATATGATGTTAGAGGCAGCGATGAGCCCGACGAGACCCACATCAGGAAGCCCCTGCAGTATTATGGCTTCAGAGGGTACCGGCTTCTTTTCCACTATTCTAACGGGCTCGGACACGGAGCACTCACCAAGCTTAAGTTCTTTAGGCGAGAAAAAAGAGTTACGGTGAATAAGAGCCCCTAGAGGGTTTCGTCCCAAGCATCAATGTCGAGCTGGAATAAAAAGGGGAAGTGGCCCTAACAACGGCGCACAGTTCACAACCGCATTGGCTGTTGTAGCCATACATGCGCCGAGCGGAAAAGATGCAGACAAGTACCGCGCCGCATAAATAAATACAAGCTATAGAATAGATATAGCATAAGAATAGAAAGGATCATGAAAAAACAATGGCACTCGAAACTATAGGAAAGAACCTCTACGAGGCTTTGAGGAAGGTTTTTCGAGCTCCGGTTGTGGATGAGGCAACCGTTAAGGAGCTGGTTCGCGATCTTCAGCGAGCGTTGCTACAGGCGGATGTGAACGTCAAGCTGGTTCTGGAAATCTCGAAACGGATTGAGGATAAGGCCTTAAGGGAGAAGGTTCCGCCGGGCATCTCCAGACGAGAACACGTGATAAAGGTAGTCTACGAAGAACTAACCCGCTTTTTAGGCGAAAAGCCGGTCCCTCTAGAGATAGAACCCGGGAAACGAAAGGTCCTCATGCTCGTGGGAATCCAAGGCTCAGGCAAGACCACAACCACCGCAAAACTAGCGAGATACTTCCAAAAGAGAGGGCTAAAAACAGCACTCATCTGCGCAGACACCTTCAGACCCGGAGCGTACGCTCAGCTAGAACAACTGGCAAAACGAGCCAATGTGTCCGTCTACGGGGACTTGAAGGCCAAAACTCCCATCGAAATTGCCCGAAAGGGGCTAGCGAGATTTATCGATTACGACGTTATTATCATCGACACTGCGGGGCGCCACAAAGACGAGAAGAGCCTAATAGAAGAAATGAAGACGCTGGAAAAGGCCATGAGGCCCGACGAGGTGGTTCTAGTGATCGACGGAACCATTGGTCAACAAGCAGCGACGCAAGCTAAGGCGTTCCACGAGGCCACGCCCATAGGGTCCATCTTTGTCGCGAAACTCGACGGATCTGCGAGGGGTGGTGGCGCCTTGTCAGCGGTTGCAGCCATTGGGGCTCCCATCAAGTTTATCGGCACTGGCGAAAAAATTGATGATGTTGAGCCCTTTGTTCCATCGAGATTTGTGGGCAAATTGTTGGGCATGGGCGATCTTCAGAGCCTCATCGAAAAGGTGCACGAGGCGGAGGTGAAGATACCCGAAAAAAGGGCTCGGGCTTTTTTGAGCGGAAAGTTCACCCTCACGGACATGTATGAGCAACTTGAAGCCATGAAGAGCATGGGACCCTTCAAGCGTCTCCTCAAAATGGTTCCAGGAATCACCTACAACATACCCGAGGAAATGATGGAGACGGCGGAAGACAGCCTTAAAAAGTGGCGAGTGGTCATCCAGTCCATGACTCCAGAGGAGAGGGAAAACCCGAAGGTCTTTAACGCTTCCAGAATACGGCGAGTAGCTCATGGTTCAGGCACCAGCGAGAAGGAAGTGAAAGAGCTTCTAGAGCGATACTCCATGATGAAAAAGATGTTTAAGACCCTAAGAAGGAGGGGTCTTCGGCTTCCATTCTTAGGAAAAAGATTTCCCACCGGATATTAGAGAAAATGAAGTTGACGCTTAGAACATGCGGCGAGTGAAAAAGAAGATGGCCGTGGGAATGCTGGAAAAGGCGCAGAAAATGCTGGAAAAGTATGCTCTTTGCAACCATTGCCTGGGGAGACAATTCGCCCTCTTAGGCTACGGATTGGACAACCGAGAACGAGGCGAGGTCCTCAAACTTGTATTAACAATGAAAGGTCATCAATTAGCACTTTCGGGAGAGAAAGCAGGAGTATCCCTCCTTAAAACTTTGGCCACGAACGGGTCCTTTGACATGGCTGCCGGAATACTAAGGAAACTGAAAAGGAGAGCTGGGGAAAAGAAAGAATGCTACCTTTGCAAGGGGCGATTCAATCTCTTAAACGACCTAGTGAGCTGCTCTCTCGAAGAACTGAAGGATTACGAGTACGCCACGTTCTTGGTGGGCATAGAGTTGCTAACCGAGGTGGAGGAGAGAGAAGACGAGTTCAAGGCTGAGTTCGAGGTGAAACACGGAGAAAGCATGCGAAATGAGTTCAGCCGAGACATTGGGAAGAGAATGTGTGAAATCACACAAAAAGCAGCGGATTACAAGAAACCAGACATCGTGGTCCTACTAAACCCCTTTACAGACCGCGCTACCCTCCAGGTAAATCCCCTGTACGTCGCGGGTAGATACAGAAAACTAGCCCGCGGGATTCCTCAATCCAAATGGGTCTGTGTAAGATGCAGAGGGAAGGGGTGTCCCCGGTGCAACTGGACCGGAAAAATGTATTCGGAATCTGTGGAGGAAATCATTGCCGAGCCGACATTAGAGAAAACCCTTGGAGAGGGAGCTTCGTTCCACGCGGCTGGACGAGAAGACATCGACGCTCGCATGCTGGGACACGGGAGGCCCTTCGTTATCGAGGTGAAAAAGCCAAAAAGGCGTTTCATCGACCTGCAAGATCTCGCCCAAACCGTCAATACGCAGGCGATGGACAAGGTAAAGGTTACGAATCTGCGTTTTGCTAGCAGAGACACTGTCAAGAAATTGAAGAAAACGGAGGCGGCCGAGAAACTGTATAGGGCTATTGTTGAGTTTGATAGGGGCATTTCTGATGAAGAGTTAGAGACCCTGGGGAAAACGCTTACCAATGCGGTGGTTCATCAACAAACACCTCTCCGTGTGTTGCATCGAAGGGCGGATCGTGTCCGAGAGAAGCACATATATGAGGCGAAGATAAAGAGGTTGACATCTAACCGCGTGGAAATGAGGGTGCGTTGTCAGGGGGGACTTTATATTAAAGAGTTAATAACCGGTGATGAAGGCCGGACTGACCCCAGTGTGGCAAACATCGTTAGCGCAAAGGCTGCGCCTCTAGAACTAGATGTCCTTAACGTAGTTATGAGGGGGTCTTAGTGGGCAGGAAAGCGAAGGGCTACCGTTCAAAGACTCGCTCTCTCCTAAGAAAAAAGTCCCGAGAGCGAGGGAAAATAGGCCTTAGCCAAATTCTTCACGAGTATAAGCCCGGGGAGAGGGTGGTGGTGAAGATCAATCCAACGGTTCATGAAGGCATGCCTCATCGAAGGTATCATGGAAGGGTCGGCGTCATCATGGATAAGAGGGGAAGGGCCTACGTCATAAACGTCACGCAGGGGAAGGCGATTAAAGAAATCACCGTTCGCCCTGAGCATCTTAAACCTTATGCAGAGGAATGATAATGCCTGGAAAGACGTTAAGGGAGCGAGCCATAACAATTCCAGAGGTAAAAGAAATACTAGAATCTATAGGTGAAGAGTCCTTGGATCAATTTCAGCGAAGGTCGCTGGATTACGCCGCAAAGTTCTCTAAGGTCGATGTCCATACAGCAGAAGAGCTTTTGAACAAACTCGTGAAGCAGTTTGAACTGGGAGAGGAAGAAGCGGTTCAAATAGTTAACTGCATGCCGGAAAGCGTGGAAGAAATTAGAACCTTTCTGGCTGGTGGGCGCAGAATTGTCGAAACCTCCAAGCTAGAAGGAATCTTAGCCCTTTTGAATGAGCATAGAAAAAAGGAATAGGAAGTTTTTAAATAATCTATTGTCGATATAGGCGAGGAAAATGGAAAAAAGATACGAGGAATACGCGTACGTCCTCGACTATCTTCCCCACGGGAGACCAGGATCTCGGCCTGGATATCGAGCAGGAGCCTTGGTTCAGGTTATTGGAGAAGATTACTTCACTCTTCTGGAGGCGGTAGTAAAGGAGGGCGTCCCTCTTAGATCCTACGATAGGGTGTACGTGGGGAAGGACCCCCGGGACAAAATCACCTACATCATCGGTCGAATTGGCTACGATGAGTTAACCACTAACGCGAAGATGGAACTGGCCGCAGTCGTGGAGAAAATCGTGCTGAATCGTGAAGGTTGGTTTGTCGACTTCTTCAACAAGGCTCAGGCGATTACCCCAAGAATGCATGCTATAGAGCTCATCCCAGGCATTGGGAAAAAATACATGTGGCAAATCCTCAATGAACGAGAGAAGAGCCCCTTCAAAAGCTTTGAGAATTTACAGCAACGCGCCAATATACCCAACCCCGCTAAGCTCATCACAAAGAGAATCCTAGAGGAACTAGCTGGCGAAAGCAAATATCGGCTATTCACTCGGGCACCCTAGTGGCTGAACGATGGATCTTCTTCGGCAAGCGAAACATCTTCTACGCTTTTATAAGGTTTTACCGAAGAAACGCTTGGGGCAAAACTTTGTGGTAGATAGCTCCTTACTGCAAAAAATGATCTCCTATGCATCCCTCACCCGAGAGGATGTTGTTCTAGAGATAGGAGCCGGACTAGGCTTTCTTACGCAACTCCTTTCTAAAAAATGCGGAAGAGTGATTGCCGTTGAGATAGACCCTGCACTGACAAAAATGTTGAAAGAGCGGCTACAAGGCTTGCAGAATGTGGATTTGATAGCGGGAGACTTACTCAAGGTTTCGGTTCCTCAGTTTAACAAGGTAGTTTCTACTCCCCCTTACTCCATTTCATCTCCCTTGTTGTTTTGGCTTCTGGAGAGAAAGTTTGATTGCGCCGTGATGACCTTTCAGCGGGAATTCGCAGAAAGGTTGGCTGCTTCTGTGGGCAGCAAAGACTATGCAAGACTGACAGTGAATGCCTACTACCGAGCTGAGGTGGAGCTTTTAGACCACGTGCCTAGAAGCATTTTTTATCCAC
>Ga0209314_10000046_pt1 | contig 47536 bp, 42 predicted proteins | sample I19B2metaG_FD_184146 | JGI IMG/M metagenome (GOLD analysis project Ga0209314, IMG submission 184146) | Lake sediment bacterial and archeal communities from Gulf of Boni, Indonesia to study Microbial Dark Matter (Phase II) - ​I19B2 metaG... | ecosystem: Environmental > Aquatic > Freshwater >... | reverse complement strand
AGCTAATACAGGCAAAGCATACGCAAGTATTACATTCCCAGATGCGACCCTGTTTCAGCCTTCTGGCTCAAACACTAACTATACGGGTTTATATGCCGTGTATTTCAACAAGACTCAGAACTTGGCGGAAACTGAATTCTTCATAGGTTTCACAGAGAAAAGCGAATATCACAGAGAAGAACTTGTGGAAGTAAGAGCCATAGGTTATCAGCCAACCGAAACGGCAAAAATTACGGTAACGTACGCGAAGACTGGTGCGACGTTATATTCTGAAGTAATAAATGCTTCAGAGCAGGGAATAATGAGCACAACGTGGCTCGTTCCATGGAACGCTTCCATCGGCAACTACAACATAACAATAACTTCAGAAAGTACAGCAAAACCCGTGCGAGATTCCCAACTCTTCAGCGTTCTAGGGTATCCAATAGAAGTTTACACTCGCAACTTGGCTGGAGACTTTATGCCTCAAACGCTGGTGGAAGCCAATGACGAAGCAACAAACTCAAGATTTGGCAACGTAAGCGACAACAATGGAACAGCCCGTCTGTGGCTTGAAAAAGGCAATCATACCCTTGAAGCCTTTTGGAAAGACGTGAAGGTCGGCGAAACGCGCGTGCTCATAGCTGGAAAGAGTATGTATAATCTTACATGTGAACTGTCTACGGTAAAAGTATTGGTCAAGGACAAAAGCGAGAAGCTGATCCCATTCGTCTACGTGAACATTACCTATCAGTATGTTACCACTAAGGACAGCAGGCTCGAGAATGGAAGCGCAACAGGCCAAACCGACATCTTGGGCGAATTTCACTTCAACTCTGCGCTTCCTCACATAAACTACACCATAAACGCTTCTCGTTATGGAATAGTTTTTAATGCTAACAATAATACCGTACTAAATTTGCCGGCGGAACCTGTATCCCAAACAACGATACTTTGTCCTGTTAGAACGTTGACACTAAAAACGCTGGAATACCACCGTGCCCCACTCGCAAATGCACACATAGAAGTGATTGAACAAACAGATGGAACATTTTACAGCGATGCAACCAACGACGCTGGAACAGCAACCATTAACGCCGCGTTCGGGAAATACAAAGTAAGAGTTTACATCGATAACATTATGTTAAACGAGACTATTATTGAATTATTCAATGACACGAACCGCGATATTTATTGCAGCCTTTATAATTTGACGGTTTCACTGAGTCTAGCAGATTATTTTGGACAGCCAATTCCAAACGCAAATGTGACTTTGCGTCGAGAGAATATGCCGCTACAGTCAATAATGACACAACGTAGCGGTGTGGCCACCTTTAACAACGTCATCGGTGGAACCATGCAGATAGAAGTGTACCTTCCAAGCCAACCCGGGTCATATGTAGCAATGAGTCCCTTGATCAATGAACCAGTGGAAATTGAAATTAAAGTTGACAAGTACGTGGTGCTAGGCAGCGCCCTCGTTGAAACGGGCTATTTAGCAACTTTTATGATAGTTTTGGCAACGGTGATTTTGCTTCTTTGCCTAGAAATTTACAGAAAGAGGGGCCAATTAAGGCTAAAGAAAAGCGGAAGTTAGAACTCTAATAAGGAGCTTGAGGTAAAAAAGTTTATATTGAGTCTTATGAATATTTTTGTTTGGAGAAATTAGTGACGCAACAGTGAAATTTTGTAAAGAAAATTCATGGGTTGTGTAGCCATTGTCGCAAGTTAAATCGTGTTCTCCAAAATGCCAATCCTTTAAATGTGCTAAGAATGCTGCGTTCTACCGCCGCGATGGTATATGGTGCAGATGGACCGAAGAAATTTGCAACGTTGCAAACTGCAGTTATGCTATATGCCTAAAAAGGCGTTTGCTTCCAAGAGGGGTCTGTGGAGAAACTGTGAAAAGAAAAACTGTTGAGAGGCAACCTGAAGAATTTATCAGCCCAACCATAAAGCTTCGCGGAAAGGCTCTGCGTAAAATCGGAGAAAAAGAAATCTTCTAATGGTTTGACTGAGGCACGGAAAAGGCCAGTTCTGCTGTTGAACTGCTGCTCTTCCTAACTTCCTTTTTTATTTTGCTTGAACACGCTTAACAACAGGTGGCTTTACTTTTTTCAAAATCCTATATCCACAGATTATGCACTTTGTTTCTCCACCGCGGAGTTCCAATTCCTCTGAAGGAACTTTTGCTCCACATTTCGTGCATTCATAAGCAATTCCGCCTGCTATTTTCTCCACAGCTTTTTCCTCTTTCTACAAAGGAGAGATTATTTTGCTTTTAAATGTTTCCGGTGCTTTATATTTAGCGAAAGGATGAACTGAGCTTGAAGGAGTGCCTGAAAAGAACTCTTTCAGAATCTCTTACTCATGGAGACTTGGCCAACATTTACAGTTCTTATGACATTGTAGGCAGCATAGCGATCATACGCTTGACAGAGGTCTCCAAAAAGTATAGCCAGACCATTGCGAAAGCAGTTATGAGTGTTCATAAAAACGTGAAGACAGTGCTTGCTCAGGCGAGTCCAGTTAAGGGAGATTTTAGGCTTCGAAAATTAGAGTATGTCACAGGCGAAAATAGAACAAAAACTCTTCATAAAGAGTCAATGTGTCTATTCGCCGTTGACTTGGAGAAATGCTATTTTTCTCCTAGACTTTTCTATGAAAGAATGCGGATCGCGAAGCTAACGAAGAAGGACGAAGTTGTTGTCAACATGTTTGCGGGAGCTGGCTGCTTTTCCATAGTTATTGCCAAGCGCTCAGGTGCAGCAAAAGTATACTCAATTGACATCAACCCAGCAGCGTTTCAGCTTATGCAAGAAAATGTTCGATTGAACCGTGTTTATGGAAGAATGATTCCAATTTTTGGCAATGCAAAGGAAGTTATTGAAAAAGAACTGTGCCATGCAGCTGACAGAGTTCTTATGCCCTTACCCGAAAAAGCCTTTGAATATCTACCCACCGCCTTATTAGCCTTAAAAGAAACTGGAGGTTGGCTACATTATTACGATTTTGTGCATGCAAAGAAAACAGCAAATCCCTTGGAGAGGATTAGGCTGAAAGTGGCTGAGAAACTCACTAGTTTGGACGTAGGATTTGAGATTCCCTTCCACCGCGTTGTTAGAACAATTGGGCCACACTGGTATCAAGTTGTCTTAGATATCCGTGTTAAGCGATTTGACAAATTTTAATAAATATGTCTTGTTATTTGTGTAAATAAGTGAGGCAAAATGAAAGCGAAATTAATGGATATACTTGCCTGTCCAATAGATAAGCATTACCCACTTGAATTATTTGTCTTTGAAGAAAAAGACGAAATAGTTGAAGGCTTAATCCTTTGCCCGAAATGCTTTAGATGGTACCCAATTCGTGATGAAATTCCCGAGATGTTACCAGACGAACTGCGAAAAGAAAATGAAGACTTACCGTTCCTGAAAAAATGGAAGGAGAAAGTTCCTGAAAAAATATTGACAGAAGGTAAACCATTCAGTTTGAAGATTAAAAAAGCGAAATGAAAATTCACTTTATTCTTCTTACAGCTTGACCACTTTGCCCTTTGCTGAAGATTTTAGGGCTGCCTCAGCCATTTGAAGGGCCTTTAAGCCGTCAACCCCGGTTACTATGGGCTTTTCCTTTTCCAAAATGCATTTTGCAAAATGCTGAAGTTCAAGTTTTAAGGGTTCTTGCCACGCATATCTTGGTTGCACATTTCCCTTTGCATCTTCAATTGTTAATTCCTGCGTAACATAGTCAAGCTTCAATATTGCCTCGCTTCCGGTAACTATTAATGTTCGTGTTTTGTAAGGTGTCAGCCAGTTAGATTCTATAAACGCACTCTTTCCGCTTTCATAAGTAAGCATTATTTGAGCATAATCTTCAAATTTCTTGTGTTTCATGTTTCCTGTTTTTGCGTAGACGAACACCGGATCTTCTTTGAAAATGTATCTCATGACATCTAGGTCATGGATTGCAGTGTCTTTAACTACTCCAACGTCGCCTACTCTTTCTGGCCACTGTGATACTCTCTTTGCTGTGGCACATACAAGATCGCCTATCTTCTTGTTTTCAACTGCTTCTCGAATGTGTTTTAGTCCTGGAATAAACCGCATCAAAAAACCCACCGTTAGATGTAATCCTTCTTTTTCTGCTATTTCTAAAAGGGCCTTTGCTTGTTTCACGTTTGCAGCCATGGGCTTTTCAACTAAAACGTGTTTTCCTACTTCCAGGGCTTTTAACGCCTCTCTTGCAAGGCTTGTCGACCATGTGCATACGCTTACTGCCTCGATTTCTTTGTTTTCCAGCATTTTTGTACTATTTGTGTAGGGCTTTGCACCGAACTGATTGGCTATATTTTTTGCTCTTTCAGCATCCATATCACAGACGGCTTTTAGCTCTGTTTCAGCGAGCTCTTTGTAGACTCTTGCATGGTTTTTTCCCCAGAAGCCGGTTCCTATTACCGCTACACCCAGCTTTTTCACTTTTTCCAGACTCCTCTTCCTAAACCGCGATATATGAAACCTTCTTTTTCAACTTTGTCTGGTTCAATTATTCCTTCAAAATCAATAATGGCCGCTGGCATTTTCATTATTACTTTTAACTTCCTAAAGTTTGGCCGCTTAAACTGGTCGTGTCCAGTTAGTATTATTGCGCAGTCCGTGCCTTCTAGGGCTTGCAACATGCTTCTCTTGAATGGATAAGGAGTTTCTGTCAGTTCATTTTCTGAAATATATGGGTCGTGGAGAGTGATTTTTGCACCTTTAGCTCCCAAAATTTCAGCAAGTGTTTTTGCCGCGATTTTTTGGGGAGTTTTCATGTTTGCCGTTTTTGTAAGTCCGAGTAGAGCAATTCTTGCCCTTCTCAATGTTTTTCCGCAGTCTCTTAAAGCGCTTTGAGTCAGGTTTACTGCATGTTTGAATATCTCCTCATTTGCTTCTCTGGCAATGGGAGTGATGCAGAGTTTTGCGTTAAGGTTTTCTGCATCTTCAAGGAGAAGATAAGTTTCTTTTTGATCATTTTCTTCTGCCAGTGTCGGCAGAGAAACCCCGCTAGGTGAACTGCTATTTAGTAACTTGAAGATTTCAAGGTAATCCCAGCTCGCTTTTTCGCAGAAGATGGCAAGTTCGTTAGTAAGGGCTAAGTTCACATCTCTTTGCACAGCCTCAAAAAGGACGGCTAATTCCGCCGTTTTTATATTTAGTGTTTTTTTGGTGCTTTTTTTTGTGATTGTTTCTAGAATCATTGATGCGGAGTTTAAGCTGTTTTTTTCCGAGGCTGCAACTTTTAGCTCTTGTTTGATCAGAGATTCCATTGTTTGTTCTCTAGGAATTTGAATTGGACTATACGCCAAACCAAAGTCAATTCCAACTTTAAGCCCTGAAGTGTTTTCCAAAATTTTTCCAATTACACCTTCTGTAAAGCCAAATCCAACAATGCCCACGGCAATAACCAATGAGCCACGGCGAAGGTCTGAACCTACTTGTTTACAAACATTCTCTATTTCTGAGTAATCAACTTTTTTCTTTTCGTCAATTTTAGCAGAGGTAGTTATGACAATAACGTCGCTCTGCGAAACTACGTTTTTTAGGTCAGTTGTGGCTCTTACGTGGCCTGTTTTTACTAGTGCCCTGAGTCTGGATTCCACTTCTTGATTCATGAGAGGCGCTTTTCCTTTGTTGAGCAAGTTCACCACTGTTGGGTTTGAATCCATGCATGTGACTTTGAATCCGGCCTCAGCAAAAAGACAAGCACACAAAACGCCTACGTGTTCACATCCTAAAATACTAACCACGTATTTTTCACGCTTTTCCGTGGTATCAATCTCTTCTGGCTGTAAGTTCAAAACTGAGGGTGACATGTAAGCGCTCTCCATACTTTGCCTTCTAGGTTCGTTGACTTTTCAAGGTCTCAATTATCTTCTTGACCTTTGAACTATACTCTGCCACGAGCTTTAATGCTTTTTCTTGGGTCTTTGCTTCTGCGTATAAGCGGTAGATTGGTTCGGTTCCACTTGGCCTTATTAGAATGGCGCTCTTATCTTTAAACCATATTTTTACTCCATCGATGGTGTTTATGTTCAGCCCTTTTAGTCGTTCAGCCAATTTTTCAAGTGCTTTTGCTTTTTGCTCCTCTGGGCATTCAATTTTGCTCTTTTCAATGAAATATCTTGGTAGTTCTCCAAGCAATTCTGAAAGCTTTTTTCCGCTCTTAGCCATAATATCCAGAATTAAGGCTGTTGCCATTACAGCATCTCGCACTGACTGGTGGGGGCCATAAAAAATTCCGCCGTTTTCTTCTCCCCCAAGCTTGGCTTCCAAGTTTTTCATCATGTGCGAAACGGTTACGCTTCCCACTTTAGTCCACACAATTTCTCCTCTATGTGCGTCTCCAATATCCTTTATAAGCGTAGAAGAACTCACTGGAGTAACTATTTTTTCATGCGGGTTCTCCATCAGAAAATATTTTTCAACTAAAGCAAAGGTTTTGTCTCCCCAGTAAATTTCTCCCTGTTCGTCAACGAAGATTGAGCGGTCAGCATCTCCATCATAGGCCACGCCTAAATCCGCTCCTAGCGCCTTTACGGTTGAAGCCAGGTCTGTCAGATTTTCCGGGCGAGGTTCAGGAGGTCTACCAGGGAAGCGTCCGTCAATGTTCGCGTTTAAAGTTATAACCTTACAGCCCAAATCACTGAGTAAGCGTGGTGCTGCTAGGCCGCCAACACTATTTGCCACATCAGCAACAACGTGGAAATGTCGCCCAACTATTTTAGAGATGTCTACGTGAGTTTTTACTGCCTCTATATATTCGTCAATTACTCCAAATAGGTCACGGGTTTTCCCTATTTTATTCCATTCTGCAAGGACTATTTTCTCTTCAAAAAATATGTTTTCAATTTCAATTTCCTGTTCACGGGAGAGCTCTATTCCATCATTCCAAACAACTTTTATCCCGTTATACTCTGGCGGATTATGGGATGCAGTTATTATCACCGCCCCATCTGCCTTGTGGTTTTTCGCTGCGTATTGCAATGCGGGTGTAGGCGCCATTCCCGCGTGAAGCACATTGCACCCTGTTGCTGTTAGACCTGCAATAACCGCTTTTGCAAGCATCGGACTGCTCGTTCGCGCATCATGGCCGACTATTAAATTTCTATTCTTAAAGAAGGTTCCAATGGCAGATCCAATCTTTATCGCCATTTCAGAGGTTAACTCTTTGTTGACGACTCCGCGGATTCCATTTGTTCCAAATAACCTTCTTGAGGTTAACATAATGCCCAATTCACCTTTTAACAGATATTTCTCGGTGTTAATACGCTTTCAGAAACTTCTTTCGCTGGGCAAATTGAAACTCTCTTCGAGAGTCTGACGTTGTCTTTGACTCTGGCATAGTCGCCGATGATGCAGCCATCGCCAATTCTTGCATACTTTCCAATGATTGCGCCTTCGCCGATTACGGCGCCGGTTATGAGTGATGAATCAGCTAGTGTAGCTGCTGTAAAAATAACAGAATTCTTTATCCGCACCCTTTTTCCAACGGAAACGCTTCGCCCCAAAACGACATAAGGTCCAATGACTGATTTTTCCCCCACACAAACTCCCTCGTCAAAGGCCACAGGGTTCTTCAAACTGATTTTTTCTCCAATTATGCTTTTCTGTGTGCCGTGTGATGAGTCCAACAAAATCTTGTTTATCTGTAAATATTCTTCTGGTTTGCCTATGTCCATCCATAGACCATCAAATATGTATCCATAGAGTGTGCCTTCTTTCGCGATTTTTGGGAAAACTTCACGTTCAATTGAAACAGCCCTTCCTTTGGGGATGTAACGGAAAATTTCTGGACTGAGAACATAAACTCCGGCGTTTATCATATTGGTCAGCGCAGCCTTTTTCGGTGGCTTTTCAATGAAGCTTTTTATGCGGTTATTCTCTGCCAGTTCGGCAACTCCGTATCTGCTTGGGTCTGCAACTTTGTGAAGAGCAATACTTACCAATGCTTTCTTTTCAGCGTGTTCTTTTAGAATTTCGGCATAACTCAAATCGGCAAATATATCCCCATTTAAGACCAAGAAAGGCTCCTCAGGGCCTATGAGTCTTTCAGCTTTTTTTATTGGGCCGCCCGTTCCTAGAGGTTTTCCAAGAGGGTCTCGCGAATATTTTATTTTTAATCCATGCCTCGGGATATTTTGTTGTTTTATGCAAACCTCAGTGTGATAATTAACAGCCAATATAACTTCTGTAACATTGCTCTTGGTTAATCTTTCAAAAATCCACTGCAGCAGGGGCTTGTTAACTATTGGAAAAAGAGTCTTCGGTCTCGTACAGCTTATTGGTCTTAGCCTCGTGCCTAAGCCCCCAGCCAAAATCAAGGCTTTCAGAGTTTTCACGGCTCCCTAACTGCAAGCCTATTATTCAATTGACCTTTTCAATATAAACGGTTTTATGAAAAGCGCGTGCAGTTCAGATGAACGGTTCTTTCATATTGATAATTTAAAGTTACTTTTGCTAGGTGTACAGGTATTTTTGCAGTTCCCATAAAGTTACTTCGCTTTTGGTGTTTGGAATGTGTGGCTCGTATTCTTTCCATTCTTGAACTTTAAGCTCCATGTACTTCGCAGCGTTTTCCTTACCCAAAGCCCTTATGCAAATTTCGTCGTTTTGCCATTCTTCTATGGCTTCTTTCAGTGATGCTGGCAGTACTTGGATTCCAAGTTTTTTTCGCTCACCCTCAGTAAGATGGTAAACGTTCACGTCTACTGCGTCGCCCGGGTCGATGCTCTTTCTAATTCCATCCAATCCAGCTTCGAGTACTGCTGTGTAAACAAGATATGGGTTGCATAGCGGATCTGGGCATCTAAATTCTATTCTGGCTTCTTTTTCCTTCTCTGGGAAATATTCTGGCAGTCTTATTAGGGCTGAACGGTTTCTTTTGCTCCAGGTAACGTATACTGGGGCTTCATAGCCTGGCACTAGCCTTTTGTAGCTGTTGACTGTGGGTGCGACGATGGCGCAGAGGGCTCTTGCGTGGTCGAGGATTCCGCCGATGAAATTCCTGCATTTTTGGGAGATATGCGCGTATCCTTTTGGGTCGAAGAAGTGGTTTTTTCCTGTCTTTGCATTGAAGAGACCTAAGTGGATGTGCATACCGCTGCCTGCTTTGCCGAAAAATGGTTTAGGCATGAACGTTGCTATCCAGCCATACTTCCTGTTTGCTACGGCTTTGGCTGCAAATTTGTAGCGCATTATATTGTCCGCCGTAGTTACTGGATCCGAGTATCTGAAGGTGATTTCATTCTGGGCTGAACCTACCTCATGATGTTGTCTTTCTACAATTATTCCCATCGTGAATAAAGCATTGGACAAGTCCATCCGGTAGGATTCTGTGGCATCGCGGTCTGGAGCTATGTCAAAATATCTATGCTTTTCTATGAGGTGATTCTCTACAGGGTAAACTTCGCCTTTTTCATTTTTTTGCACAAGATAGAATTCTAATTCTGCCGCGGCTGTTGGATCATACCCTTCTTCTAATGCCCTTTTAGTGGCTTTTTTGCAAATGTATCTTGAGTCGCCTTCAAATTCTCTGCTGTCTGGCTGAAGTATGTTGCAGATGAAACTTGCGACACTTTTGTCATAGAAATAATATGGGAAAACTGTGAATGTAGACGCGTCGGGTTTCATAAGCATGTCGCTCTCTTCTATGCCGACGCCACCGACTATTGAGGAGCAGTCGAAGCCTACCCCTTCTCTCAAAGCGTTTTTTGTTTCATCAGCCGGTATAGTTCTGCCTTTTAGGAATCCAAGCATATCTGTAAAATGAAGTAATACATAGTCAGCATTTTTAACAAGCTTTAGATACGTTTCAAGATTTTGATCATTGCTTTGTGTTTTATAAATCATGCTATCTTCAGCCGTCAAATTTATACTCAAATTGAGTATTATTTTAATTATAAAAATCTTTTTGAAGAAAATAAGGACAATTGTTAAATAATAGATCTTCTAATTGGATAAATGCTAAGCGGTGGATGAAACATGATGCAGTTGGATGAGACAGACGTCAAAATACTGCAAGAGTTAATCGCCGACGCGCGGTTGTCATCGCGGCAAATAGCTAAACGATGTGAAATATCAATCGGAACTGCGCTTTCACGAATTAAGAAAATGGAAAGAGAAGGCATCATAAAAGGTTATTCAGCCATATTGGATCATGAAAAGCTTGGCTATGAATTAACCGTTGTCACCGAAATAACAGTTTCAAAAGGCAGACTGCTAGAAATGGAAAATGAAATTGCCCGGATTCCAAATGTGTGCAACGTTTATGACGTGACGGGCCTAACAGACGCTATAATAATTGCAAAATTTAAAAACCGCGAACAACTTGGCAAATTCACAAAACGTCTATTGGCATTACCGTATGTGGAAAGAACCAACTCCCACGTTGTGTTAACAACAATAAAAGAAGACCTCCGCCTAATCTGAACACAGTTCCCTCTCCTTTTTTTTAAAAGCCCAAACTAAAGCAAGATTTAATTTCAACCTTAAATTAGAAAGTAAGATGGCCAGTTCCCAAAAGCGGGGGTTGCCAAGCATGGCCAAAGGCGTAGCCCTGAGGCGGCTATCCCATAGGGGTTCGTGGGTTCAAATCCCACCCCCCGCACTATGTCTGAACACCCCGCAATTGACGAAATTCTGACACCGCGCGCGTTGATAGCGAACGAAAGAATAAACATAGGTAGCTTCGATTTCTTTCGCGGGGCAATTGGGAAAGAAAAGAGAGCAATCCATTTCTATAAAATCTCCTCTAACGCTTAGGGCCGAAACTAAATCGTACCTTAACACGGAACGTTGTGAGCGTTTTGCGTATGCATAGAAAGTGTTTCAGTGTATTTCGTAAAATTCTGTGCTGGTCCTGGACAAGAGTTCAAATCCATCTTTGGTGATCAAAACTTGTTCTTCGTTGAAGTAAGCACCATTTTTCGTCCAGAGGAAGGACTCCGGTGAATATGTCATTCCTGGCCTAAACGGCATCTTGTTGTACAGCGCAATGTGTGGCGGTTCAGAAGTATCTAGACCTATCCCGTGGCCTATCTTAAGAGGAGACGCCCACCTCTGGCTCTTTTACGCCTGCCTTCTTTAACTCTTCAAAGCATAGTTTCGTTATTTCCGGCGGCGTTACTCCAGGTGCGTTGGCTTCGAGTGCGGCGTGTGTAGCACGCACAGTAATATCGTGGTCTACAATCTGCTGGCTAGTGGCTTTTCCAACAACCCACGTTCTGCCATAGTCAGCATGGTATTGGCCATATATTGCCCCAATGTCAACTTTCACTATTTCTCCTCGTTTCAGAGGGCATCATTACGTGGTTCACTTGAGAAGGCCGAAGACTAAGGTTCTGATCACTGACGAGAGTCCCTTAGCGATGCCCTTTACCACTCCGTATCCTTTGAGAATAAGCTCAGTCTCCCGCAGCGGCACCACTAATATTTTGACTTACTGTAAAGAGCTCTTAATTGCTGTTTCGACGCAATATTCAATTCTTCCATAGCGCGCGCTACACAACCTCAGTTTTGCACAATGTGGGTGCACAATGGGTGCAGATTTAATATAACTTTATTCTGAATAAGCCTTTTGTCTGTTGAAAAGATTTAAATTTGAAAGGAAAACCTATAGACGGGGATAAAACTTGGTGGCAAAAAAGATCCCGAAAATAGTTGTTACACCACCTGGACCGAAATCTGTGGAGCTGATGAAGCTACAGGAGAAGTACGTTCCTAAAGCAGTGTTCCACGTTACGCCGATATTTGTTGCTGAAAGTGAAGGAGCACGAATCAAGGATGTGGATGGAAATGAATACATAGACTTTGCTACTGGTATCTCTTGCCTTAATGCAGGACATAGAAACCCTGAGATCATGAAGGCTATACGTGAACAGATGGAGAAGTATCTCCATCTATGCGTTCATGTGACATCCTATGAGCCCTACGTCAAGTTGGCTGAGAAGTTAGCGACGTTGGCTCCTGGAAGCTTTGACAAGAAGATTGTGCTCATTAACAGTGGAGCCGAAGCTGTTGAGAACGCTGTTAAAGTTGCTAGGAGATATACTGGAAAACCCACCATAGTGGCCTTTGAATATGCCTTTCATGGGAGAACGCGGCTCGCTATGAGCCTAACGGCTAGTGTACACCCGTACAAGTATGGTTTCGGACCATTAGACCCAGCCGTCCATAGAACACCGTACGCCTACTGCTACCGTTGCTCCTTCGGACTTGAATATCCCACATGCAACATGAGATGCGTAGAGTACATAAGGGACACTTTTGCCGTTAACCTCTCACCCGGCGATGTTGCAGCGATGATAGTTGAGCCAATCCCAGGTGAGGGAGGCTTCATAGTTCCTCCGAAGGAGTTCCTACTCGGACTGAGGAAGATCTGCGACGAAAGTGGTATACTGCTAATAGCTGATGAAATCCAAAGCGGAATGGGCAGAACTGGCAAAATGTTTGCGATTGAGCACTTCAACGTAGTTCCAGAAATTATTACTATGGCTAAGTCGCTCGGCGGAGGGCTCCCAATAGCCGCAACCATAGGCAAAGGAGAAATAATGGATTCTGTTCAAGTAGGAGGATTAGGGGGAACTTTTGGGGGAAACCCGCTAGGCTGCGTTGCGGCTTTAAGGGCTGTGGATTTAGCCCAGCAACTGCTCAGAACCGCTGAAAAGCTTGGCAAAAGCCTAATGAGTAGGATTAGAGAAATGCAAGAAAAATATGAAATAATTGGAGACGTCAGAGGAATAGGGCTTATGGCGGCAGTAGAACTCGTAAGAGACAGAAAAACCAAGGAACCCGCCAAAGAAGAGAGGAAACAAATCCTTAACGAATGTCATAAGGACGGACTGATAATAATGGGCGCAGGAGCACATGGGAATGTGATAAGATTTCTACCACCACTAAACATAAGCGGGGAGTGGCTCAACAAAGGCCTAGACATATTTGAAAACGCAATAAAGATCGTTACGGCCAAATAACATGCAAGCCATAAAATCTATCAATCTACAAAGAATGGCTAGTTCAAGGGATATGGACAATGAGGGAGCGCGCGCTAATGACAGCCATAGGTGAGACACCCGACTTCTTCCTTCTTCCAAAAGGAGTGGATATTACTGACGCAAACACTGTTGCTGTAGACCCGATCACCTTGGAAACAAGTCGGCTTGGCGTTTTCGCTGGTGGAGACGCGGCGCGCGCTAGATGGCAATATAGGAGGTGTATGATTGATACAAGTTGGAAATACGCCATTGTTGGAAGTAGATGGAATATACGCGAAGCTGGAATGTACAAATCCCTTAGGCAGCGTTAAAGACCGCATGGCAAAATACATCATTGAAAGAAGCGAGGAACTTGGATTATTAAAGTCAGGGATGACGATAGTAGAGGCTTCCAGCGGAAACACAGGCATTGCATTCAGTTATTTCGGAAGAGAAAAAGGATATCCTGTTATTATTGTAATGCCAAGGAACATGACGGAAGAGAGGAAAAGGATCATAAGGGAACTTGGCGCGAAACTAATCCTTTGTTCAGAAGGAGACTTCGCGGAGGCTGTAAAGATTCGAGATGAAATGACTGAAGACCCGCTATATTTCAATCCAGATCAGTTTTCTAATCCATTGAATGTGGAATGCCATTACAAAACTACAGCTGAGGAAATGTTGTGCCAGATTAGATCCTACTCGGGTAATATAGCGGCTTTTGTAAGCGGGGTAGGCACAGGGGGTACGTTGATCGGATGTGGAAGAAGGTTTAAGGAGGTTTTTCCAAACATCAGAATCGTTGCAGTAGAACCCTCGGAATCACCAGTGATGAGCGGTGGAAAACCTGGTCTGCATGGAATTCAAGGCATTGGCGACGGCTTTATTCCTGCTATAGCTTCTAATGGAAAAGGTGGATTGAACGAGCTTATAGATGAAGTGGTATGTTGCTCCACAGCAGAGGCAAAAGAGGCAGCAAGATACCTTGCCGAAGAAAAAGATATTTGTGTAGGTATGTCATCAGGAGCCAATTTTAGAGTCGCTAAAAAGATGGCTGAGACTTACGGAACCACTGTCACGGTGTTTCCAGACGGATTTTCGAAATATAAATCTCAAGGTCTTTCAAGGAAAGGTAAGGGTCCATGCCCGTTCCAGGATTGTAATTGTGTTGTTAAATCAGAATGTCTTCAAAAAGAGATTAGCACAGAATGCAAGTGTAATTAGAATTTCGATATCAAAGGCCTTGGGTGGGCTATTAGTTTATTGCTCTCAGAGTTGATCAGGAAAGATTCTTCCTGCCAGGAAAACACGATAAGGAAGACGCCTCTGCAACCTTGTAGTCTAGCAATAATATAGATTTTCCATTCTAGGTGTAACTTAGAGAGCCTAGCCACGCGCTGCAGTGGTTCAAACCCTTAGAGACGAACCCATAGTGTCTTTTACAATATGGCCTGTGTCAATTCTGGAGACGGGGGTACGTATCCCAATCCAAGCTTCCCGATAATATGACTCTATGATAAACTTATAGTAGGCAAGCGTGCGCGCTCAATATTTAAATAATTGAAATATCTATTGAGTTTATAGATAGAAATGGCGACTGGAACCGGACTCATTGGCAAATGTGGTCTCTTTTGCGGCGTCTGCAAACTTCACATTATAAGTAAATGTAAAGGTTGCTCTGACTCTTATGTCAAAAGTGAAACCAAATGCTTATACTATGAATGTGTTGAAAAAAAAGGTATAAATTCATGTGGCAATTGTCAGGAATTCCCATGCCTTGATCATTATGGCTCAAGAGCAATATATACAAAGCAAAAGTTGCTTGACTGGAAAAAACGGGAGATTAAAGGGCAAAAAGCTGTAGGTGCATAACGCAACAGAACGCTTGGGTTGCTAATCTCGAAAAGAGTAGATACAGTTTCTCATTGGAACTGGCGTACAAAATAGGCGAAATCTCAAGGACAATAAAAAAAGATGAATTGTTAATTTTTCAGGATTAGCAAGTGCCCTGTAGAAAAAAAGGTGTTGCGGGGATGTCTCCACTGTGAGAAAGTTCAAATCCCATCCTCAGCACTTTTTGTCAATATCGCGCGCTAACACTGTACAGGCTAGAAGACCCAGCAGCTCCTTCATCTTGGCATCTAAGGCGCCTTTCTCGTACGCGAGTGCCTAATGCGAAAAACCGCTCAATTTCAAGATTACCAACAGAAAGAATGCGCATCCATGCGTTCACGATGATGCGAAGCTCTTCAAGATCATCTAACAGAATTTCACACATGTCCTTAACTATCAGATAAATAGACACTTCTGAAATATTCAACGTGCTAATGAGTCGCTATACTGCGAAATATCTGACTCTTGAAGAATTTCTCTCCTCTTAATTATCTCTCCAAAATCAACAAATTCTCCATTGACTATTTTCAATTTAAATTCAATTTTGTTTCCCTTAACTGTCACAACATTGTAAGAATTGCAGAAGAATCCTCTCAATTTTTCGCATGAAACGCTCCCGGCATGAACCACAAGCATGTCTTCTATATTCCACTTCCACGGCCTATGGCGGTGTCCACAAAGAACCAAATTCACCTTTGACTTGGTTAGGCTCCTAAGCACGTCGCCGGCATCGATGACTGTTATCTGATCTGCTCCAGTGTCTGGGACAGGGATTATGTGATGATGAATCGTCACAATTTTTACCTTATCCTTGTGCTTTTCAAGAACGTTTTCAAGCCATAGGTTCTGTCTGTGGCCAACCTCGCCGTCGTCTCTGTCTGGCCTTGCGGAGCTTAGGACTACTATTACGGCATTTTCTATTTCTGTCACCTGCGAAAACGGGAAAAACTCTTTGAAAAGCAGATAGCCAGTTGAGCGGTAGTCGTGGTTTCCGCTTACATATATTATTTTTTCAGCTTTAAGTCTCTTCAATCCTTCAGAGGCAGTTTGAAACTCAGATATTAAGCCGTTTTCCGTCAAGTCGCCGGTAACAAGCACAACGTCAGGGCTCATTTCATTGATCTCTTTAACAGCCGTTCCAAATGTTTCCTTTCGAAACATCGGACCAAAGTGGACATCTGAAATTTGAATTAGTAACATTGTATCCCTAGTCAAGTTTTATTCTCTGCTTGCAAGTACCACGATGTAATCTGCGGTATCTGCGCACATGTCAGCTGCTTGTTCGATAAACTCAATTAAATCGTCAAATATTACCATGGCGCCGCAGTTAACTTGTCCACCGTATTTTACGAACAAAGCTTTGGTTTTGAGATACTCCTCATCAATTCCATGTTCGATTTTTTCAACTTTTTTAGCTCCTTCTATGGCTTCAACAGGATTTGCCGAAATCTTTTCAATGCTGCACCGCAGGGCCTGAGCGCATTCTACTAATTCAGAAGTCATAATCACCGTCTCTTCACACAGTTCCTTAGGTATCTGCGCTTCCATAAGCATTTCCACGCATCTTGCTGCATCTTTAGTATGGTCTGCAAGCGTATCTAAACGTTTCACAAGGTGAAGCAAGTCTTCACGGTAGTCGGCTACTAAAGCTGCACCTTTGGATAGTTCTTTGAAGACTTCTGTTCTTAGTTTGTCTACTTCCTCTTCTGTCTTGAAGAGGTTCTCGATGTTTTGTGTTGCCTCCTTCTTCTTTCCCTCTGAAAAGTTTTTCATTGCTTGTTGAAGCCAAGTCACAGTGTCGAAGGCCTTTGTTATTTGGCTATGGGCCAAGTCCAAACCTTTTGTTCTGCGCCGTTTCTCAAACCACTCATAACTTCGTTTTTCCATGCGCTATCTCCTCTTAGATTATTTAAACGTAGACATATAACATTTCTCTAAATGTTAATATATTTCATGTTTTAGTTCTTCAATATAGAAAGCCCTCATTGCCTAGTTCTCTAAATCAACGAAATTAGAAATGTTCTTCTCTTCCTGTTACCCAGTGAGTTCTTTTCTCGCCCTTTTCAGTGACAGTTTCCTCTTTTTTGAATATAGGCGCCTCTTTCTTGTATCTTTCGACCGCTTCCTCTAAAACTGGAAAAACGTTTTCGCGGTGGGCACCTGCAACCAAAACGTACACAAGGTCTTCTCCAACGTTAAATTTGCCGAGTAAATGGTGAATTTGAACATCAACTATGCCGGGCCTCTTCTTTAAATCGCCGCAAATCTTCTCTAGAACTTCATTTGCTTTTTCTTCGTAGGCCTCCAACGTCAACTTTTCAACTCTTTCTCCGTTAAAAGTTTCTCCACGGGCTACACCTATGAACAAGACAATGGCACCCGCTTTCTGAAAAGCATCTTTGCGTTTTGTACTATCTACCAGATCAAAAAGGGAGAATGATCCCTTCTCATGAACACCTGCTAGGCCCAACAAGCTAGTCACCAACGTCTTATAGTATTTTACTGCCTAGTGTAACCTAGGTGAGGGTGTTTAAATGTATTTTCTCATGTCTTCTAACGCTGCGGACGGAACGGGCATGTCTTTCATTGTCAGTAAACCAGCTGGCGCTCTAATAACCTTTGGAATGGAGTTAACAACCATTGCTATTGTGCCTAAGTCGCCATGAACGCAAGGCTGAATCTTCAGGTTAATCTCTGGAACTCCCTCTATCACTATGGCATCGTATTCTTCCTCGGCACCAATGTACGCCTTGAAATCTAAAACTATGACTTCCTTATTGCCAAGAATGCCTTTTGCCTTCTGCCTCAAACCCGCCACTTGTCCAGCTTTAACTTTTATGTCTTTGCTCTCAACTTGCTTTTCAGCTATTACCGGCTCAACAGTCTCAGTGACTATCTTGTCAAGTTTCCATGCTAAGGCCGCTGCTATCATTGCAATACCTTGTTCAAGGCCTACGTGTCCAGCAATCTCTTTATTTTCAAGTTTCTTTTTTAGCTCTTCAACCGTCAGGCCCGCACCCATTTTCTTTTGGAACTGTATTCTTCTTTTGGCTGCATTCAGGACTTTTGCTGCCCGAATTTTCTCCACTTTCTGGCAAGGAGCTGTAAGTGTTATTACAAGGGTGTCCATGAGAAAACCAGGGTTTATACCTGTACCCAAGACTGTCGCGTCATGTTTTTTGGCTAGAGCATCAAGTTCTTCTGCAAGCTTTGGTTCAGCTAAGTAGGGGTATGAGAGTTCCTCACATGTCGAAACTACGTTTACACGATGTTTCACGATCGAAGCTATTTGCGAATATGTGTCTTTAAGGAAGGATGATGTCGCGTGAACGGCTACGTCCGCGTTTATCTTTGCAAGCACAACGTCAACGTCATTTGAGACTTTTACACCAAGCTTTCTATCTAAGCCCAAAACGTCACCTAGATCCTTGTCAACTTTGTCTGTGGCCACATCAACTGCGCCAACTATTTCCACGCCTTCTTTCTGAAGTAAGAACTTGGCAATTGAACTGCCAACTGCGCCTACACCATATGAAACTAATTGTACTTTCTTCATTTTCTCACACTACACTTCACAGCAGTTTTCAATTCATTTTGACATTTATACTTCTAATTTGAAAAAATAACCTTAATGAACGAAAGAAAGCAGTATTGTGAGCTTCCGTTCTAAAGTATGTCTAAAGCGTGGGAGAGAACCTTTTCTCCTCTATACTCTGGAAGCAAAATGGGCGATTTCCGGCTGGTTTTTATGCCTGCTTCTTCGAGCAGTCTTTCATATCTAATTACGTGCTCTAACGTTAATTTGCCCGTTTTAGCTTTTCTAGCATGTCTTGCTGCAGTAATTCCGGCTATTCTTCCAAAAACACTGTAGTCAAGTATCGAGTTTCCCATCAACCTGTTCTTTCCGTGGGTTCCACCCGTTACTTCTCCAGCCGCGAACAACCCCATAACGGTTGTCTCCGCATTTTCGCTTATTATTAAACCGCCATTTTGGAAGTGTAATGTTGGAAAAACTAAAACAGGGTCTTTAGTCATGTCAATGTCAAATCTCTTATATTGCCTCAGCATGGCTGGGAGCTCCTTTGCTATTGTTCCTTCGCCGTGAAGCATATCTATCAGCGGCGAATCCAGCCAAACTCCCTTCATCCCAGTAGGCGTTTCTATGTAATTTCCTCTCTCATAACATTCTCTGATTAGCGCTGCCGATTCCACGTCCCTCGGCTCTCGGGGATTAACAAACTGTTCGCCGTTCCTATTTATCGGCTGCGCTCCTAATCCCCGCACTTTCTCTGTAACCAGCAATCCTACTATCTGCTCCGGATAGGCCACGCCCGTAGGGTGATATTGTACCGCATCCATATCTCTCAACTTCGCACCCACATGATAGGCCAGAACCACACCGTCAGCTGTAGCTCCATAGTGATTCGTAGTTGGAAATCCTTGTATGTGAAGTCTGCCAAATCCGCCAGTGGTCAGTACTGTAGATTTCGCTCTTGCTATGTGGTATTCTTGTGTTTCCATGTTATATAAGACGGCTCCAGCAACCTGGCCGTATTCATCTGTGAGCAGTTCTATGGCGGAAGTAAACTCCAAAATCGGTATATTACGGTTTAAAATCTCGTCTTTGAGATTCCTTACTATTTCTAAGCCCGTGTAGTCCCTCGCAGAATGCATTCTTTTTCTACATGTTCCGCCACCATGTATCGTGATCATAGTGCCATCGGGTTCTCGATCATACATAACCCCCAATTCTTCATGCCATTTCATTATCATAGGGCCGTCGATCACAAGCCTTCTAGCAAGGTTTGCGTCGTTAGTGAAGTGCCCACCGCCCATGACGTCTAGGTAATGAAGTGTCGGGCTATCATTCGGTTTGTCTGCAGCTTGCACGCCTCCTTGCGACATTATAGAGTTGGAGTCGCCAAGCCTCAGCTTTTGCACGATAAGCATGTCTTCAGCCTCTGCTCCAGTGTAATTAGCCCACAAAGCCGCTGTCATTCCGGCGCCGCCACCGCCAATGATAAGGATATCAACGTCGAAATCAACCTTCGATAAGTTCACATCTTCTGGTCTTATCAGCGGGTGTGCTTCCAGCAAGTCTGCGACCTCATGCGGCATAAAATCGTCTTTATTAGGTCCAACCTTCAGAAGTCTCTTTGCTTCCTCTTTGTAATCCGGGTGAAAATTCTTCAATATTTCCTCTCTTTCTTTTAGGTTCATAAAGGGAAAGCTTTCTTTCAGTCTTTTGTCTCTAGTTTTCTCGACGACTTCTATATATTCCCGCATGTACTCGGGATATCCTCGTATAATCTTGTTGCTCATTCCGGCTCAATCTCCCTCTTTGCGTATGTTTCTTTAAGGCTGGCACTGTCTGCTTGCATAAGCTTCTGGATTTCCTCATCGAATTTTCCGGATTCCACTTCTTTTATTCGGTCTTCAACGTGTTTTGCTCTGGGCATGACGTATCTGCCAAAGATTCTTCGCGCAAGCAAAGCTATATTGTAGGGCACAATTTCTGTCGGGCATCTCATTGCGCATAATCCACATGCAATGCAATCGAACGAGAGGCGCGCGGCTTCCTCAAAGTCTCCCCTCAAGGCTGCTTGAACATAATCCATAACTTCCAAATCCTGAGGACAGGCTTTAGTGCAAGTGTTGCAGCAAACGCACTTTGCGATTTCCGGGTAATATTCCAGAAACACGTTTACTGAGGGGCCTACTTCGTTTAAGTTGTAAAGGGGTTTTTCTGCTGGGGTGAAGGGGATCTGTGCTATGTATATTCCGTCTTCAACAGTTTTCTGGCAAGCTAAAGCCGCTCTTAGCTTGTAGTCGTTTCTTAAGCGATAGACTGTAGCACATGCTCCACAGAAGCCTCCTCGACAGCCACTTCCTCTCATAAAGCGATATCCAGCATATTCCATGGCCTTCGTTATTGTCAAACCAGCAGGCACCTTGTACTCTCGCCCCATTATGTAAATTCGAACTTTTTCTTTGTTCTCCGGTTTGTTTTCAACCATTATTCACACCTGCTTGCGTAACAATGATGACCAATAGCGTTTTTCCCCATTCTAATAAAGGTTTTTAGCTTCAAGAATGGGTTTAGGATCAACATAGTGAAGATCAAACTCAACACCATAAAATTGTCTCTCCAACCCTAAGGCTATCGCCATGAGCTGAGTATAATACATTATCGGGATCTCATCTAGATCTCGGTAAAGTCCTCTTGCCTCTTTCTGCTTAGCGTCCAAATTGAAGGTACAGAGAGGACAGCATGTTGCTACGATTTCTGCGCCATTTCTTAAAGCGTAGATCAGGTTGTCATAGGTGAGCTTTGTAACAATATCTTTTCTGTTAATCGTGTGGTAACTGCCACAGCATTGTGTTTTGTTTGGGTTGTTTATGACTTCGGCGCCTAGAACCTCGAGTAGGTCTTCAAAAACAGTGGGATTTTCAGCGTCGTCTATGCCTATTTCTCTTGGCCTCAAAACAAGACAACCGTAGTAGGGTGCTACTTTTAACCCTTTTAGAGGTTTCTTTACCTCTCTTGCTATTTTTCCATATCCAACAACGTCCCTCAATAATTCCAGAAAGTCGAGAACAGCTATTCCACCTCTGTAGCCTTCTTTTGCTCCGCCCGCAAATTCCTTTTCCCTATCAAAGAAGGTGTTGATTTTTTTCAGTTTCTCTTCGTCTTTAACAAACATGTTTGCCTCTTTAAGCGTGTGATAGCACATGGAGCAGAATGTTGCGACACGGTTTTCGTTCTTCACTATTCCGTTTTCATTAATCTCTTGCACCTGTATGAGGTTTCTTATTGGGGCAAGATGCCGCATCAAATCGTCGTTGGCAAGAGAGGGGAAAACACCGCAGCAGTACCATTTAGGCAGTTCAATCAGTTCCACTCCTAGCTTTTCAGCGACCGCAATGCCTGAAACCGAATAGTTTCGGGCAGTCGTCTGCACCGCGCAGCCCGGATAGTAGGGCATCTTAATCATTCTTTGCACCTTTAAGCTGTTGTTTTGCGGAAATTGCTTACTAACAGTATTGGCGGAATTTTTCTCAGCTCTTGTTTCGGGATATTGTTGACTACAATCTGATCCTGTTCTCTTCGCAGTTTTATCTGTCTTAGAGCCTCCATAATTTTCGTGATGTTGATCTTCCTTGGACATCTTGCGTGACACGTGAAGCACGTACTGCAAATCCAAAAAGTGTTTGACTCAAAAATCTCTTCAACAGCTCCCGTTTGCACTAGTCTTATGACCTGCGTTGGCGATAGGTCCATTGCATACCTCACGGGGCAGGAACCGCTGCATAAACCGCATTGATAGCACGAAAGAACGTTTTCTCCGCTTATGTCTTGAACCTTGTCTGCCAAATTCATTAAAGCCCACTCTAGCGTCTAGCAAAACTGCGTGTATTGGCATTTTAAACTTATCGCTAAGAGAATCATGTTCTTATTGTTGGTTCTGAAACAAAAATCAATCATATTTGGTCTGCATTTCTTTTATTGAATTTCAATAGAAAAGTTATAATAACGCGGATCAGAACAACTAACTCTACTACTTTGACTTGACCACATCTATGGAGATGTGAACTGTGGAAGCTGTCCCTAGAATCGGTGTATACATTTGTCACTGTGGAGGTAATATAAGTGACACTGTCCTCGTGGAAAAGGTCAAAGACGCCATGTCGAAGTTGGAAAACGTAAAGATAGTTGAGACAGTAGATTACCTCTGCAGTACTCAGGGACAGAGTAAAATTAGAAGTGGAATTAAGGATAAGGGTGTTAACCGTGTTGTTGTTGCTTCTTGTTCTCCGCAGTTGCATCTGGAAACTTTTAGGAGAGCTGTTTCTGAGGCTGGTTTGAACCCTTATCTGCTTGAAATGGTGAACATTCGTGAACAGTGCAGCTGGGTTCATGAAGACGTCGAACAAGCAACTGCTAAAGCCATAGATGTCATCCGTGGAGCAGTAGAACGAGTAAAACAGCTAGAGGAACTGTATCCGGTCAAAACTGTCATAAAAAAAGATGTCTTGGTCATTGGCGGTGGCATAGCAGGAATCCAGACAGCTCTTGAGACAGCAAATAAAGGCTATAAGGTCTACTTGGCGGAGCGCAGCCCTTGCATAGGCGGGCATATGGCTCAACTCAGCGAAACCTTTCCAACTCTCGACTGCTCTTACTGCATTCTTGCGCCCAGAATGGTTAGTGCTGGCCAGCATCCGAACATAAAAATTGTGACCATGGCCGAACCTGTTTCTCTGAAAGGAGTCCCTGGGGACTACAGGGTTAAGCTAAGAGTCAGACCACGGTACGTAGATGTTGACAAATGCACTGGTTGTGGCGCGTGTGCTAAAGTCTGCCCTGTTGATGTTCCGGATGAGTTTAACATGGGCTTGACTCGGCGTAAGGCCATGTATATCCCCTTCCCTCAAGGCGTACCCCGAGCATTTGTATTGGACGTTGACAATTGCTTGGGTTTTGCACCCCTTGCATGTGGAAAATGCGTTAAAGTGTGTGCGCGGAAAGCCATAAACTACGATATGAAAACAGAGGAAGTTGAAGTCCAGGCCGGCGCCATAATTGTTGCAACCGGATATGAACAAATGAGCCCCAGAGATTTTGGCGAATACTCTTATGGGCAACACCCGGACATCTTAACCAACCTACAATTTGAACGCGTAATGCACTTGGGATTCGGCAAGCCCTCTGATGGAAAACTCCCTAAGAAAGTTGCCTTTATTCTATGCGTTGGAAGTCGGGCTCTCCAAGAAAGAGCAAAAGAATACTGCTGCAAAATAGGTTGCATGGTTGCAATAAAGCAAGCCATAATGCTTAAGAAGGCTTTGCCAGACGTTGAGCCTTGGGTCTTCTATCAGGACATAAGAGCAGACGGCAAAGGATACGAGGAATTCTACGCGAGGGCAAGAGAGCAAGATGTGCATTTCGTAAGAGGCTTAGCGGCAAAAGTTCTGCCGACGAAAGACGGATTAATCGTCAAGGCTGAAGATACCATCGCTGGAAAGCCTGTTGAAGAAAAGTTTGACATAGTAGTCCTTAGCTTAGGCATAACTCCCAATCCTGACATGGCTGAACTCTCAAAGAATCTTGGGTTGTCTACAGGGCCTGACGGTTTCTTTATTGAGAGGCATTACAAGCTTGACCCTGTAGACAGCGCCAAGGAGGGAATCTTTGTTTGCGGATGCTCGTTAGGACCGAAAGATATCCGCGAATCCGTCGAACAAAGCATGGCTGCCGCTTCCAGGGCGACAACCTTCATTGGACAAGGTGAACGAGCAACTTTGCCTGAAGTACCCGTCGTTGATATGGAAAAATGTAATCTTTGCGGCAACTGCGTTGCAGTCTGTCCAGCTGACGCAATAACGATAGTTGATTCCAGCATACAGGTGACTCCAGTTGCCTGCATAAACTGCGGGGCGTGCGTGCCGGTCTGTCCAAAGGGCGCCATAGACCAGAACAATTTCAAAGAGAAACAGTTACTGGAGCAGATCCGCGGCGTAAGCATTGGCGAAACAAAGGAGCCGAAAATAATCGCTTTCGTTGAGAGAAAAACGGCATATTCATCTTTAGACTTAGCTGGAACAAGAAGGTTAAGCTACATGGCTAACATCAGGCCCATTACTGTACCAAGCTGCATGCGCATCGGCATAAAGCACCTGCTAGCTGCTTTTGCTTATGGTGCTGACGGAGTAGTCTTGGTTGAAGGAGAAGACAGTCCATTCGCAGGAGAAAAACTTCTTCAACACGTTGCCAAACTCAAAAGAGATTTACAGCAATACAGCGTCTCTCCCATGAGACTACAGTCCATGACCACGACCATACCGCAATACGAAAAAACTGTAAAACTCTTTGACACAGTTAATATCAGAATTTCACGTCTCGGCAAGATACCTTTAGAAGAACGTAACAAAATTCGGGAAAAGATAGAAGGTCTCATCTGATCTAGCGTGTATAGCAAAAAACTTTCGAAAGCTGTCCAAAGCCTCAAAGTTTATGCTTATGCGATAGCAAACTTCTCTTATTCGGACGTTTACATTTGTAAACCTTTATATTCGGGGTAAACCCCAAGACTAGCGAGGGCCAAAAACGTGAGGTCCACTGAGATCACGTTCTCTAGGAAAGAAGTTAAAAGCCTCTTGGATGTCGAAAGACTTGCACACTGCTTCGAATGCGGAATTTGCACGGCCAGTTGCTCCATGGTTGAATTGATTAGGAAGGACTATAACCCAAGAGCGCTTCTAGAGGGAATTTTCTTGAGTCCAGAGGAGATTTTGACTTCATGCGAAATTTGGCTCTGTGCTTGGTGCTATAGCTGCCAGAGACATTGTCCTCAAGCCCTAAGAATACCTGAAATACTTCTTTCAATGCGGGCGATTGCAGCGAAACACGAGTTCACGAAAGCTATTGACGATGCCCTCCAAAAAATTGTGGAAAACGTACCTTTACCACTTGTAACGATATTTACTTGTTTCCATCCTGAACGCGCAGGTGTAGATAGAAATAACATCCTAAAAAAAATGGAACAGAAATATGTGGGGTTCTTGAAGAAGGCAAAGGAGAGTAGAAATGTAAAGGATTCTGGAAAAAAAGTTGCGGTGATAGGCTCTGGTCCCGCTGGGCTTGCTGTTGCCCGTGAAATAGTCCTTAAAGGGCACGAAGTTACAGTTTTTGAGGCTCTTGCAGAAGCTGGTGGCATGTTAAGAAAATGCATTCCGGAACAGCGCCTTCCAAAGGCAATAGTGGCAAAAGAGGTTCAACTCTTGCAGAGTTTGGGGGTAGAAATAGAAACAGGTGTAACTGTTGGGAAGGGCCTAAGTTTTGAGGATTTATGGGAGAAAGGTTATCAAGCAATTTTTGTGGGCGTAGGCGCACAGAAGAGCCAAAGACTGAAAATTGAAGGCGAAGACTTGGAGGGCGTGGTCGATGCTCTTGACTTTTTGTGGCGTGTTAATATTGGCCATGAGATAGAAGTTGGGAAAAAAGTTGCGGTTATTGGCGGTGGAAATGTCGCCGTCGATGCTGCAAGAACTGCACTGCAATGTGGGGCATACGAAGTAACCATGTGGTATCGCAGGTCGCATGAGGAGATGCCCGCTAATCCGTGGGAAGTCAAAGCGGCAGAGACTGAAGGTGTTAAAATCGAATTCTTGGTTGCACCCAGAAAGTTTCTGGGAGAAAATGGGAGGGTCTATGCAATTGAACTTGTCCGGATGCAATTGGGTGAGCCCGACGAGTCAGGAAAAAGAAAGCCCATACCAATAGAGGGTTCGGAATTTATTCAAAAAACAGATATGGTGATTCTTGCCATTGGCGAAGTTCCAGGCGTCGAGTTCTTGCCAAAGGAAATCGAGTTAAATGAAGATGGTACAATTTGGGTAAACCCAATAACTATGGAAACCAGCCTTCAAGGGGTTTTTGCGGGCGGGGACGCCGTGACAGGACCGGCAACGGTTATTGAGGCAATCTGTGCTGGAAAACGCGCTGCGACATCAATTGAAAACTACTTGAAACCTTTAGGAGGATAGCATGATGGTCGAGAATAAAGAGTTAGAATCCAAAGGCAGTGAAGAAATCCGCATTGGCGTTTATGTTTGCCACTGTGGCTTGAATATCGCTGGTTCTATTGACTGTGAAGAAGTTGCGAAATTCGCTGCTGCCTTGCCTCAGGTTGTTCTAGCCAAAGACAACCGCTACACATGTTCAGACCAAGGACAAGAAATCATAAAAAACGATATCAAGGAACGTAAACTTAACCGCGTAGTGGTTGCCTCATGTTCGCCTCGTCTTCACGAGTCCACGTTCCGAAAGGCATGTGAAGAGGCTGGATTGAACAAATATCTTTTTGAAATGGCTAACATACGTGAGCAGTGCAGTTGGGTTCATTTACATGATCAAAAGGCTGCCACGGAAAAGGCTAAAGACCTTGTCAAAATGGCAGTGGCCAAAGTTGCATTACTTCAACCTGCTGAAGAAATTGAAGTGCCTGTAACCCGTAAAGCCTTAGTCATAGGTGGCGGAGTTGCTGGGGTTCAAGCCGCTCTAGACCTTGCCGACACAGGCCATAAGGTGTATCTGGTTGAGAAAGAACCTAGCATTGGCGGGATGATGGCAAGAATAGACAAGACCTTCCCAACAATGGACTGCTCAATCTGTATTCTTGCACCTAAAATGTCCGACGCTGGGCATCATCACAACATTGAGTTGATGACCAACAGTGAAGTTACTGAAGTTAAAGGTTATATCGGCAACTTCTGTGTTAAGGTGCTGAAGAAACCGCGTTACGTTACTAAAGATTGTTCGGCTTGTGGCGAGTGTCCCAAAGTCTGTCCAATAATTGCCCCAAACGAGTTTGATGTTGGTTTAGTGTCAAGACATGCTATTTATACACCTTTTGCACAAGCAGTCCCATCAACATACATAATCGACATGAACATCTGCCTCAACAAAGACGGCGTAATAGTTTGCGACAAATGCATCAAGACATGCGAAAGAGAAGCTGTAAACTTTGAAATGAAACCTGAAACGGTTGAACTTGACGTGGGTACAATAATCGTAGCAACAGGCGCAGACGTATTTGACCCGTCTACTTTGCCAAACTATGGATACGGCAAATACTCAAACGTTCTTACTTCACTTGAATTTGAAAGACTAATCAATGCCGGTGGACCTTCTGGTGGGCGCCTCATTAGACCTAGCGACATGCAAATTCCAAAGCGTGTGGCGTTTGTTCAATGTGTTGGTTCCCGCTCTGACAAAAGCGGGAGACTGTACTGTAGCAATGTCTGTTGCATGAACACAATAAAAGATAGCCTGTTAATCAAGGAACATTGGCCGGAAACCGAAATTTACGTTTTCTATGTTGACATACGTGCCTATGGAAAGGGCTTCGAGGACCTCTATAAACGCGCGCGAAAAGAAGGCGTCATCTTCATTCGCGGGCTTCCGTCTGAGATATTTGAGGATAGAAAAACTCGTAATTTGTGGCTTTTCGGAGAAAACACTCTGAAAAGAGAACTGTATAACGTAAATGCTGATATGGTAATTCTCTCAATAGGCTTGGAACCAAGGAAAGATAGCGAAATCATACAACGCCTGTTAACGCTTTCACGGACACAAGACGGGTTCTTCATGGAGGCGCATCCGAAACTTAGACCTGTGGACGCAGCTACCGGAGGAATATTTTTTGCTGGCTGCGCTGAGGGACCTAAAGACATTAAGGACAGTGTGACACAAGCAAGTGCAGCGGCAGCGCGTGCAGGTATTTTAATGGCAAAAGGAAACGTGACAGTTGAAGCTATCACTCCGATTTATTTTGCTGACAAGTGCAAGTTGTGTGGGCTCTGTGTTAAAGTTTGTCCATACAATGCTATAACGCTCAACAAAGAATTGAAACGAGTTGAAGTTATAGAGGCTGCGTGTGGCGGATGCGGAACATGTTCAGCTGAGTGTCCGTTTGGTGCGTTAACTCAAAGCCACTTTACAGACGAGCAAATCATAGCTCAGATAGACGCTGTTACAGAGCACGAACCGGAAAAGAAAATTGTTGCTTTCTGTTGCAACTGGTGCGCTTACGCTGGTGCAGACTTTGCAGGGATTAGTAGAATGCAGTATCCACCAAAAGTGCGCATAATCAGAACTATGTGCTCTGGGCGTGTGGCTCCCAAATTCGTTCAAAGAGCATTTGCAAGAGGGGCTGCAACTGTTATAGTGGCGGGTTGCCATCCGGGAGACTGCCATTATATCAATGCAAACTATCATACGCAGAAGCGCATGGAGCAAATGTGGAAAAAAATGAAACAGAGTGGACTGGACGATGAGAGGTTGCAATTGTTGTGGGCTTCGGCAGCTGAAGGCGAAAGATTTGCTTCAAAAATCCGTGAAATGGAGGCACTAATGGAAAAAGTTACTTCAGAAGATATTGAAAAATCGAAGAAGGTTTTTGAGAAGGCTTTGGAGGCAAGTTAGCCATGCCTGAAAGAATTAAACATCCACCACTTGACAGCAAAAAGGTGAAACCGCCAAATGCAGAAATTCACATAATTAAAGACCAGTGCAAAGGCTGCGGTTTCTGCATTCAATTCTGTCCCAAGAAAGTTCTGGAAGAATCCCAAGAAATAAACGCGCGAGGAGTTCCCCCTCCAAAAGTTGTGAATGAAGGCGGATGTGTAATATGCAGTTTTTGCACTGCAGTTTGTCCAGATTTCGCAATTTTTGTTGTTGAAAAGCCGCTTGAGGAGGATGTTAAGACATGAGTGGAAGACGAGCGTTAATTAGTGGCGCCCACTTTATGAGCGGTGACATCGCGTGTGCAGAAGGCGCATTATGTGCTGGCTGCAGGTTTTTTGCCGGTTACCCAATTACGCCAGCCACAGAAATCGCTGAGCACCTCTCTGAGAGAATGCCTGATTTCGGGGGGATTTACATTCAGATGGAAGATGAAATCGCATCCATAGCGGCTGTAATAGGCGCTTCCTATGCTGGTCTGAAGGCCATGACCGCCACTTCTGGACCAGGTTTCAGTCTGATGCAAGAGAATATAGGATTGGCCGTTATGACGGAAACTCCATGCGTAATTGTAGACGTTATGCGTGGCGGACCAAGTACAGGGCAGCCGACATTGCCAGGGCAACAGGATGTGATGCAAGTCAAATGGGGCTCTCATGGAGACTATAGCATTATAGCCTTAGCGCCTTCTTCGGTGCAAGAAATGTTTGACTTAGCGATTGAAGCGTTCAACTTATCTGAAACTTACAGAGTTCCAGCTTTTGTTATGGCAGATGAGATAGTTGCACATATGTGGGAAAAAGTCGTTATACCCCATGCTTCCAAGATAAAGATAGTTAGCCGCGAAAAACCGCACATTGCGCCCGATAAATACAAACCATTTGCACCAGACGGTAGTTTAATTCCTCCGATGGCTTGTTTTGGAGAAGGGTACCGTTTTCACGCCACAGGCTTAACGCATGATGAGCGTGGATATCCAAAGACCCAGGACTCAGAAGTTCAATCTAGGCTTGTCAGGAGACTATGTGAAAAGATAAGCAAAAATGCAGATAGAATTATTAAAGTTGAGGGAATAATGCTTGGAGACGCGGACGTCGTGGTTGTTGCGTATGGAATAGTTGCGAGAGCTGCTTTGAGTGCGGTGAGAAAAGCAAGGGAATTTGGAATAAAGGCTGGGCTTTTACGGTTAGTTACGCTTTGGCCTTTCGCTGAGAAGCATGTTGCGGAGGTAGCGAAGCAAGCAAAGTCAATAGTTGTTCCAGAGATGAACTGCGGGCAGATTGTTAGAGAAGTTGAAAGAGCAGCTAAAGAAACGCCTGTGGCTTTTCTTTCGAAATTAGGGGAAGATCCTCATACCCCGCAGGAAATTCTTGAGTTGATGAGGAGGAATACTTAATGGATCGGGAGCTGGTGCACCCATTTTCAAAGTATCTGCGATCGGCAATGATGCCTCATATTTGGTGTTCAGGATGCGGCAATGGCATTGTACTTAATTGTTTCATTAATGCTTTAGATGACTTGCAGATAGATTTGGACAAGTTGGTAGTTGTTTCGGGTATTGGATGTATTGGGCGCATAGCTGGATATACAAACGCTGATTCCTTTCACACTACTCATGGACGTGCAATCGCCTTCTCAACTGGAGCGAAACTCGCGAATCCAGAATTGGAAGTTGTGGTCATAAGCGGCGACGGCGATCTTTTTGCAATAGGTGGAAACCATTTCATGCATGCAGCACGGAGAAACATCGGAATCAAAGTAATTTGCGCAAACAACTTCAACTATGGAATGACTGGTGGGCAACAAGGTCCAACAACGCCGCTTGAATCATTGACAACCACGACTCCATATGGAAACATTGAACATCCGTTTAACTTGATTCATTTGGCAGCAGCGTGCGGAGCAACTTATGTTGCCAGATGGACAACTTTGCATGTACGAAGATTAACTCAATCCATTAAGAGAGTGTTGCAAAAAGAGGGTTTCTGCTTCATCGAGGTAGTTTCACCTTGCCCAGAAATCTTCGGTCGACGTAACAAAATGCGAACCGGACTGGAAATGATGGAATGGTTTAGGAGAGCCTCGGTGGTGGAGAATTTCTCCGATCCCTCCAAAGCAGAAATCTCCTCGGAAAAAATAGTTGTGGGCGAATTTGTAAACAAGGAGAAAGTTAGCTACGAAAGGTTACTTCATGAAAAAATAGCTCAAATTAACGAGAAGAGAGTGGAGTGGTGATTGACATGCGAACAGAGATTAGGTTTGCTGGTTTTGGCGGACAAGGGGTAATCAAGTCAGGAATTATAACCGCTGCTGCAGCATGTGTACACAGCGCCAAAAATGCGGTTCAAACACAGTCTTATGGGCCAGAATCACGGGGTGGGGCGTGCAAGTCTGAGGTTGTCATCTCTGATGAAAAGATAGATTTTCCAAAGGTTGTCGAGCCTGACATATTAGTGTTGATGTCACAGCACGCCTATAATGAATATGCAGAAAGCGTGAAACCCGGCGGAACAGTGATTCTGGATCCTGACATGATTCCCCATGAGAAGAACTTGAAAGATGCTAAAATTTTCCGAGTACCTGCCACAAAAATTGCTGAAGAGCTTGGAAGAAAAATAGTTGCAAACATTGTCATGCTGGGCGCTTTCACAGCAATTACGCGTTTATTGGATCAAGATGCTATCAAAGAATCAGTCAAAGCAAATATACCTAAAGGCACTAAAGAGTTAAATTTAGAAGCGTTTAAGAAAGGCTATGATTTTGGGAAAACCCTTTTGAAAAGCTAAGTCTGCCCTATTTTGTGTGCTGGTGCTGTCAGTTGGGCTACCATCTTTGATTTTCTAATACCTACGTGCCGAAGTGGAGCTACTTTTTTGGCTTCGTTGTATATGTCAGAAGCTATTTTTCCGAGAACCATCTCTTGTGCAAACTGATCAAGTGTCAGCGTTGAAGCCTTTTCGTTGATAATTTTCTCCATTATGTCGCGAATGCCTTTTTCCTGCGATGTCCTAATTCTTGAGAGCGTAAGGGCGGACACAGCCACTCGCAGCTTATATCCATCCCTTGTAGTTACGTTAAACAATCCATCGACTTTTGTTGTTCTCCTTCGCACTAGACTTCGTAAGTAATCCCGTGAATATTCATGCCCTTTAAAAATTGTGCGGGTGGTCTTGCCGTCAACCTGACTTATTTGGAAAAACATCTTCAAGTACTGATGGGAAAAATCGCTTGTAATGTCATAAAGAGTTGATTCAATAACTCTACCAACCAGTTTTTCTGGCTCTTCCGCTGGCACGTTTCCTAGCTCAACACTTCCAAAGTAGGGCGGAGACAGCACCGTATACCACGTTTTGCTTCGCCATTTATCTCTTACACGTTTTGTTTTTGAAGACAATTTTATCATCCAAATGTGGCTTGAAAATTCTCATGAGAGTATTAAAAGTTTTACCGTTTCAGGTCTATTTTCTTTATGTTGCCCATGTATTTTCTTAAAACTTCCGGTATGACAACAGAGCCGTCTTCTTGCTGATAGTTCTCCAGTATTGCAACGATTGCTCTACCAGTGGCTATGGCTGTAGAATTTAAGGTGTGCACGAACCCCTTCGGCGGTTCGCCTTCTTTTTCCCTGTATTTAATGTTTAATCTTCTGGCTTGATAGTCCGTGCAGTTGCTGCATGAAATCATTTCTCTATAAGCTTCTTGAGCGGGCATCCACGCTTCTATGTCGTATTTTTTGGCAGCCACAGTTCCAATGTCGCCTGTGCACACGTTGACGACACGATACGGTAGTCTAAGTTTTTGAACGAGTTCTTCAGCGTTGCGTATAAGCTCTTCATTTATCTTCCACGAATCCTCAGGTTGGCAAAAAACAAATTGTTCAATCTTGTTAAATTGATGTGTTCGAAAGATTCCGCGAGTGTCTTTCCCGTGGGCCCCAGCTTCCTTTCTGAAGCATGCACTTACACCCGCAAGCTTCAAGGGTAAGTCTTCTGCCTTTAGTACTTCGTTCATAAACATCGCCGCGATGGGGTGTTCGGAAGTGGCAATTAAGTATAGGTCTTCATTTTCAATTTTGTAAAGTACGTCTTCGAAGTCGCTCAGGGCTGTGACCCCTTCATACGCCTCTCGTCTCATTAAAAAAGGGGGTTCTATGGGCAAATACCCCTTCTCAATCATTTCTTCCAGGGCAAAATTCATCAGAGCCATATCGAGCAGTACCCCATCACGTTTTAAGTAAAAGAATCTGGATCCTGCAATTTTTCCTGCTCTTTCAATGTCCATTATGTCAAGGCTCAAGCCTAAGTCTATGTGACCTTTAACGGGAAAGTTGAATTTTGGTATCTTGCCCCAAGTTCTTATTTCGACGTTATCGTTTTCATCCTTGCCTGTTGGCACACTCTCGTGCAAAAGATTTGGCAGTCGCATTAGATGATTTCGTGTTTTTTCTGCGTTTTGGTTTGTCTGCTTTTCCAGATTGGTGATTTCGCTGTCGATAGTTTTTGCTTTTGCAACTTCTTCGCTTGCATCTCTTCCCTTCTTCTTCAACGCTGCAATTTCCATTGTTACCAGTCTTCTCTCGTGTCGAAGCTCGTTCAGTTTTGTTAAAAGTCGCCGCCATTTCTGATCAAGTGCGATTAGCTCATCCAGCATCCTGACATTTTCAGAATTTCCTCTTTTCATTAAATTGTTCCTTACAAACTCTGGATCTTCACGGATGAGTTTAATATCCAACATTCTCCTCACGTAGATTATTGCCTTGTATTTTAGTTTTAGCTCTCTAACTAACACTAAATCAACTATCAACTTTGCAATAAAAAGCTGTTTCTGTCGACTGCAAAAACAGGTCTAGTTCGAGCAGTTTGTTCTTAGAACAATTTTGATAATGTCCTAAAATAAAAGAAAGAAGAGGCATTTTTCAATGTTATTCTTTGTAGTTATTTCCTTCCTACTCTTTTGAAAGCGTTATCTCTATTGTTGAAACCATCCTTGATCTGTTCTCGCCTTCTCGAGGTGGCATCTCTGCTGTTCCTATGGCTATGTTGCTTACTTTAAGGTCTTTCATGAAGCGGCTTCGAGTTATTTCTGCAACATCGACAGCTGTAGTTATTGCTTGGCCTCTAGCCTTTAATACTATTTCTTTAGCGTTGTGTGAGGAAAAGCTGGTGATGATCGCTAGAACATAGCTCATCGGTGGCTTGTTTCCAACAAAGATAACATCTGCACTTTCCGCCATTTTCTATCCTCCTTTTTAACTTATTGATTGTTTTGTGTAACGTTGCCGTGTCTGCCCTCTTGCCAACGACAAAACGTTACCGCTTGTTATTATCTTAACTTCTCCTTTATAAGTACAATGACATTTTTAAAGTATCAGATGCTGTTTACGCCTCTTTTCAAAGCCTCTATAGCGCGCGCGGGAATCAGCGGGATCACATTTTCAACAGAAGTTTTCCATCAACTTTTAAGTGCGCAACACTGAAATAATAACATCTTTGACAGACTTTGCACGATTCAGTTTGAATGAAAGTTGCTAACACAAAATGGAGGGTTAACCCAATGTTGGCAAAACTAAAGAAAAAAATTCAGGAAATGCTTATTTCAGAAGCGGAACGAGCCCACAAACTAAGATTAACACCTAATATGCTAAGCGCAGCAGGTATAGTTTTAGCTTTCCTTTCAGCTTTATTGTATGCTATATGCCAAAATCGCTCTCTCCACCTTCTGCTTGCCACAGTTCTCTTATTAGCATCGGGATTTTGTGATGCCCTAGACGGGGTACTCGCTAGAATTTATCAACAGGAAACATCATTCGGCGCCTTTCTCGACTCACTATTGGACAGATATGCAGATGCTGTGATTTATGTTAGCATGATAATAGGCAGATTATGCGATGTTTTATTGGGATTAATAGCCTTAACTGGCTCTTTGCTCGTAAGCTACAGCCGTGCTAGGGCAGAAGCAGCTGGAATAAAAATGGAATCTATCGGTATAGCGGAAAGAGCAGAGCGCATGATTATTTTGGCGGCAGCAAGCATTATGACAATTTTTTGGTTTCAAGCCTTGGACGTCGGAATGATTCTGATTGCAATTCTCTCGAACTTAACGGTTCTGCAGAGAGGATTTTATGTTTACACAAAGCTAAAGCAAAAGAAAAACAGCTGAGAAACTAAAATCTTCTCCTAGGTCGGGTACGTCGCTCGTCTTCAGCTCTGACTTTTACAATGCCTCGGTGCACCGCACAAGAAATACAATAGTATTTCGTGTCAACCCAAGAAGACAGATACGCGCCCTTCTGGCGCAGCTCCTTAGCCAACTGTGGATCAACAAGGGAAACCCTACGCGTGAACTTCTTGGCCTTGTCTCGCGGCACAATCTGTCCACACATAGCGCATTGAACAGGGCCGCTACTGCCTTTACCGCCTTTCGACCTTCCACGACTTTTTCGCTTAAATGGCAATAAACTGAACCTCTTTTCTCTTCTCACTACCAGATAGTGATTTTTCTGATTTATATATCTGTTCTTAACTTCAAGACGGATGCAATGTTCGCTTTCACGTCAATTTTCGCAACAATCTTGCCAGAAGGCGATGTCATCAATGTCGTAACGCCAGGACCGTGGCCGGCTGTTACACAATTACTGTGTACGACAATTCCAACAGAAATCGCGCCTTGACGATAAATACGTCCAAAGGAGTGGTCAGCATCAATTATGGCCACTAAATCACCAAGTCTTAGATTGTCAAGCCCATACTGTTCCCTAACTTTTTCGTCGAATAGCTGGATATCATAATCTCCTGAGTACGCCTGATTTGCTCCTAATCCTGAACCCATAATGGCTGCGGGAATTATATGGGCTACAGGAACCTCCAGCTTGTCACCGTTCACTTGCGGGCCTAAGGCCTCGAAAAATCCGGGATCTATGTTCATCAATTTTATATCTGGAAAATCTAGAAGCTTAAAACCTACCCCAAAAGCTTTTACAAGCACCTTATCACCAAGCATAAGCTTTTCTAACGTTTCTATCTGAAAATCCACCAAAACATGCTCTATCCCGCCATGCTTTCCAGTAACAACACCTTTCGCACCTTTTGCATCGCCGCTAGCAACCACTGCTTCATTTCCAACGCAAGAGAGGACGTTAAAAGCTGCGTTTGCACCTTGTCCATAGCGTGGGTCATTCTCTTTATTTTCCACGCTAACACCAGGCTCCACATGGTCGGCTTCCCAACCGCACGCTGGATCTCCAACCCTCATGTTATACGTAATCCCTCCAGCACCGGGCAAAACCACTGGAAATCCTTCAGCCGAAACGTTATACACGGACCTTCCAATTACTGGGCTAGCTATTTCACCGCAAACCGAAATTTTAACCAGTTTATCAGCGTTTGTTCTTAGCATCAAATTGTTCCTCACGTTGGACTATGTGATTACAAAACTGATGTTAATAAAACTTCATGTTTCCCTCGAATTTATCGTAATCGTGGAATATGACAAGTCTTAAATTTGCGATTTTTATCTTGACTTGATTGAAGCAATAATCATAAGCTATTCCTAGTGGGGTGAGGTCGACGTCTGAAATTGGATTGAGATCCAGAATGCTTGTTAAGGACATCATGAGTAGTCCAGTAGTGACAATCGAAGAAGATGCGCCGACAAATCACGTTGCCAAACTTATGGATGAAAATGATTTGGGCTCAATAATAGTCACCAACAAAGAAGGAAAACCTTTGGGCATAATAACAGAAAGAGACCTTGTTGTGAGGGTTCTGGCTAAGAACGTTAAACCTGATTCTGTAGAAGCAAAGAAAATCATGACCTCTCCATTGGTCACGATAGAGCCAGAAGCAACAATAAGTGAAGCAGCCAGAAGAATGAGCAGGCTAAATCTGAGAAGATTAGGAGTAGTATATAAAGGCGAACTGGTTGGCTTAATCTCCAGTAAAGACATTTTAGGGGTCACGCCTGAACTAATAGAAATCATACAAGAAAAAGCACGCATAGAAAGCGCAAATAAGGCTGAAGAAATAGAGGAAGAAGAAGCGCCTCTCACTGGACACTGCGACCGTTGCAGAGGGTGGTCAGAAAATCTAAAAGAGATCAATGGAGAATACTTATGCGAAGACTGCCGAGTTGAACTGGAAAGCGAGGAATAAGAGGCGGTCAATTGCGTGTAAAAGAGATAATGGATGAAAAACACCCGTCTATTTATGAAGATGAACCTGCCACAAAAGCCCGTGCTTTAATACGTGACCTCAAACTTCGAATTCTTCCGGTAACAGATGAATACAAAAAACTTTTGGGAGTTGTCTCTCGAAGCGGCATAATGGCTATTTCCTCATCTGTTTCCCCAATTACTGTTGAAGGCGTGATTGAGAATCCAAGGTATGTAGCGACAATTGAGACTGAGGTCACATCAGCTATTAAAGAAATGATTCGACAGGACGAATGGTACGTTCCTGTTACAAACTCGCTTGAAGACAAATCCTACCGAGGCGTTTTAGGCCTAGAAAACTTCATTGAGGCTGTAATTAAGACGAGTCCGGAAAAACTTGCTAAGCCCGTTTCAGAAGTAATGTCCACAAACGTGATAGCTTGCACGCCTGAAGATGAGATTGACAACATTTGGCGATTGATGCAAACTAGATCTTTTGCTGGGCTTCCAGTTGTAAAGAAGGATAAGTTGGTAGGAATAGTCACCCAGAAAGACCTTCTTGAAAGTGGAGTCCTGTTGCCGACATTTGAGTCTTCCAAGGGCCGTTTTAGAGCTTCAAGGAAAATCTCTTCGATAATGAAGACTGGAGTGATAACAGTGAAGTCTTCTACAAAACTAATCAGAGCCGCCAAGGCCATGGTTTTCAAAAACATAGGAAGGGTGCCTGTGACGGACGAAGAAGGTAGACTGGTCGGAATAATTGACCGAGAAGATATTGCCAGATTGCTTGTTAAATGAGGGAGCCATGATTGAGTCGAGAAACTTTTAGGCGGACACTGAAGGATAAGGGGCCACTCTCATTAAAGGCTCCACCTTCAAAGAAACGCGGAGGCGAAATTATGCATGTCGCAAAAAGCCAGGTTTCAACAGTGGCTTCGACCACGCCTATTTATGATGCAATTCAAATAATGGTTAAAAAAGGGTTCCGCCGAATACCGATTGCAAATCCGGGAACAAAAGCCTTGGAAGGCATCGTAACAGCCACGGACATAATTGATTATGTTGGCGGCGGAGAAAAGTTTAAAATAATTCAACAGAAGTATGGTGGAAATTTTTTCAAGGCCATCAATCAACCAGTAAAATCCATTATGGCCAGAGAAGTTGTGTCAATTGAAACTAATGCAAAGATAAGTGAAGCAATAGACTTAATGAAGAGAAAGAACATTGGTGGTTTGCCCGTGGTTGATTGCGGAAATAGAATAAGAGGAATAATAACCGAAAGGGACATTGCAAATTTTTTTGGTGACCGAGTGAGTGGAATAAGCGTTGCGCAACTTATGTCCGAAAAAGTAGTGACCGCGCTGCCGAAAACTACAATTTTTGAAGCAGAAAAGACAATGATAGCCGAGGGGTTTAGGCGACTCCCAATAGTTTCCGACAGTTCGCTGATAGGGATAGTGACTACAATGGACATTATACGGTTCTTTGGCTCGGGCCACGTTTTCAAACATTTGCAGTCTGGAACCATAATACAGGTTTTAAACACGCCTGCACATGAAATAGCGACAAAGGAAATTGTAACCGTTGAGCCAACGGCGGATGTTGGTCAGGCAGCGAAAATAATGCGGGACAAAGGCATAGGCGCCATACCCGTTGTCGAAGGCCAAAAACTCGTAGGCATAATAACTGAAAGAGACTTTTTTAAAATGATAGCATGAAATGCTCTGAATTTTGCTTTTTGTCTCTTCTAGTTCAAAATTCTAGCATAAATAAACTTTAATTAACATTCCCCTCTACGTTATTCGGTAGCAAGAGAGCGCTCAAATTGATTGTAGATTTGGTTCTGGAAAATGCGAAGGCTTACATATGCCAAGAAATCCTGGGTTGTAGCATAGCCATTGATCAGGGCAGGATTTTCAAAATAGGTAAAGAAACAAACATGCCTAAGACGGATCAGAAAATTGATTTAAAAAACCTTCTTGTTTTGCCTGGTTTGATAGATGCCCATGTTCACCTTCGAGACGAGGGGAAATCTTACAAAGAAGATTTTTACAGTGGAACGGCCGCTGCGGCCGTAGGGGGAATAACAACAGTTTTAGACATGCCTAACAACGCTCCAGTGACAATGAGCGCTGAGACTTTGAGAAACAGGATGAAAATTGCGGAAAAGAAAATCGTGGTTAACGTTGGATTCTTCTCTGAATTCCCAAAGGAATTAGGCGAAACGAAGGAGATCGTTGCTAAAGGTGCTGTGGCTTTCAAGCTTTTCTTGGCAGACCAAGTTGGTGGACTGAACATCGATGACGATCAAGCTTTGAAAACCGCCTTCAGAGGAACCAGCAAATTTAAAGTACCTGTAGCTGTTCACGCAGAAGATAGGATGTTATCGAAAAAGACTGAAGAATTCAGGCGCACTTTCAGTAGCGATGTGGACGCTTTTCTTGAGGTGCACTCTGAAGCATCTGAAGTTAGAGCAATTGAACGCGTGCTTGCTATATCCAAACAAACCAGTGCACATATACATTTTTGCCATGTGAGCACTTCGAATGGTCTGAAAGCAATAACTGATGCGAAAAAATCCAACATGACGATAACTTGTGAAGTAACACCCCACCATCTATTCTTATCGGTTGATGATTTCAAGCGGTGCGGAACTTTGGCGTTAACGATGCCGCCGATTCGCGCAAAACACCAAGTTGAAGCTCTCTGGAATGGCGTTTTTAACGGCGACATTGACATTTTGGTTTCAGATCACGCGCCCCACGCTTTGGAGGAGAAGTCATCGAGCAATGTTTGGGACGTTAAGGTTGGCATACCCGGCTTAGAAACAACGCTTCCTCTGTTATTGGCAATGGTGAAAAAAGCCAAGCTATCAATAACTCATGTCGTTCGACTTTTAGCAGAGAAACCCGCAGACATTTTCAACTTGAAAGGTAGAGGCTATCTTAAAGAAGGTAACCATGCAGATTTGGTTGTTATAGATTTAAACAAGAAATTCAAGATTGACGCTTCAAAGTTTTATTCAAAGGCGAAATATTCTCCCTTTGATGGATGGAACACGATAGGGAAAGCTGTGAAAACTTTCGTAAACGGACAATTAATCATGGACGATGATGAAATCGTTGCGAAATCGGGAACCGGAAAAGTAATTGGAGAAAATAAACTTTGAAATTCATTGCGGACGGAATGCTTGGGAAATTGACACGCTGGCTCCGAATGTTGGGGCAAAACGTTACCTACTCAAGCAAGTTGGACGACGCACAACTATGTAGCATAGCCCAAAAGGAGCGGCGTGTTCTGGTTACAAGAGATTTGGAACTTTATCAACAGGCAACAGCCAAAGGAATAGTCGCTTTTTATTTGGAGGGAAAAACAGAGGCAGAAAGGCTGGCAGAACTTGCAAGACGTTTTGATATTTCGTTGGAAGTAGACTTAAAAATCTCTAGGTGCCCAAAATGCAACGCAAGAATACAATGGACACAAAAAGAAAATGTGGCCAGCAAAGTTAAGAAAAACACTTTTGTCCATTACAATGATTTTTGGGAGTGTCCAAAATGTGAGCAGATTTACTGGCAAGGTGCCCACTGGGAAAGAATTCGGAAAACTCTTGAAGAGGCAAAAGAAAAACTGAAGAAAGGTTAAAAGTTTCTTAACTTTCCTTCAAAAGCCATTTCAAAGGAATGTCTTGGTAGGTTCCATTTGGCAACGTTCGCCTAATGGTCATGGGCAAAATGCCTGCTTCAAGTTCTCCTAATGCTATATCAATTGGACTTGAATAGCTCTCAGAAACTTCGATGAGTATTGGGGCACCCATAGAAATTTGGAGCGCTCTAGCTCCCACTACTCTTGCTTTTTCGAAACGAGTGATTTTTGGAGGACCTACGGAAACTTTTTCAGACGTATTCTAATACTCCCCAGCGCCTGGGTATCCTCCACCTGGAGGGACTCCTCCTGGAGGTGTCGGGGGAGCTTTCATTTTTCCAGAAGCTATTATATCGTCGATTTTGAGGATCATTGAAGCTGCCTCGGTCGCTGATTTAATTATTTGCTTTTTAACAGTTAACGGTTCGAAGACACTCATTTTTGTCATGTCTTGGACTTTTCCCTCATTCACTTCTATTCCAGCCCATGTTTCGCCTTTCTCATGCCTTGCTCTTAGCTCTGACAATATGTCGATGGGATCTAAGCCAGCGTTCTCTGCCAGAGTCACTGAAACGCTTTCAAGAGCGTCTGAATAACTTTTCACTGCAAGCTGCTCTCTTCCAGGTAAGGTTTCTGCGTATTTCTTGAGTGCCCGTGAGACATCAAGTTCCGGAGCGCCGCCTCCAGCTAACACTTTTGGCTCTTCAATGACGTCCTTAACTACGCATAGGGCGTCATGAATTGAACGCTCAGCTTCAGACACTATGCGCTCTGTTCCTCCTCTAATTAAGATCGTAACCGCGCGAGGATGCTTGCAGCCTTCTATGAAAGTCATCTTGTCATCGCCTATTTTGCGCTCTTCAACAAGGGTGGCGTAACCTAGGTCCGTTGGACTGATGTCATCCAGTTTGGTTACTACTTTTCCACCAGTTGCTTTCGCTAGTTTCTCCATGTCTGACTTTTTAACTCTTCGAACCGCAAGGATTCCTTTTCTTGCAAGGAAATGTTGCGCCATGTCATCAATGCCCTTTTGGCATATTACAATGTTTGCTCCTGCCGCGATAAGTCTGTCAACCATGTCTTTAAGCATAGCTTCTTCTTCCTTGAGGAAGGCTTCCATCTGATCAGGGCTTTCGATGTTAATTTTAGCGTCAAATTCCGTTTTCTCAATTTCCAAGGAAGCGTCAATTAAAGCTATTTTTGCTTTTTCTATGCGTTTAGGCATTCCAGAATGCACGACTTCTTTATCTAAAACTATGCCATTTATCAACTTCGTGTCTCTCAGTGATTCGCCAGTCTTCTTTTCAACTTTAACATCGTCCACGTCCGCCTTGTACTGGTCACCTTCTTTTTCCGAGACTTCAAACATTGCCTTTACCGCCAAATCTGCCAAATACTCTTTGTATTCAGCTACAAGTTTGCTTGCCATGGATGTCATCGCCGTTTTCTTCAGATATTCTTGGGATTTCAAGTCCACAGGTATCGCCATTTTCTCCAAGGTTTCCAGCGCTTTCTCTGAGGCTTTCTTGTATCCGTCGATTACTATGGTTGGATGAATATTCTTATCGATTAACTCTTCAGCTTTGCTTAGGAGCTCTCCAGATATTATAACGGCTGTTGTTGTTCCATCACCTGCCTCATTGTCCTGCGTTTTTGCAACCTCAACCAACATCTTAGCTACAGGATGCTGAATGTCCATTTCATCCAAAATAGTGCGGCCATCGCTTGTTATTGTTACATCGCCGAAGCTATCAACAAGCATTTTATCCATGCCTTTAGGCCCTAATGAACTCTTCACGGTTTCAGCCACTATTTTTGCAGCAGCTATATTTGCACGCTGTGCTTCCCTGCCTCGAGATCGGCTGGAACCTTCCTTTAATACTAGAACTGGCACACCACCAGCTTGTGCTGATGCCAAATCAAATACCCCCTTCTAGTGCCACAACAGAAAAACATAATTAACATATAAGTTTTTCTAATAGTAGAATGATAAAGTTAGGTTGATGAGTCAAAATTTTATTTTTCAACTGGCTTAAGTGATGTTTTTAAGCCTGTTCCGGTTAAGATTATAATTGTCTTATCTTTGTTTTTCGCTTCCTTCTCATTTAGTTGCTTCTTGTACGTTGCATAAGCTACAGCTGAACTTGGTTCAACAAAAAACCCTTTGCTTGCGAGATCCTTGAAAGCATGAAGTATTTCGCTCTCTTCAACAACACCTACATCGCCACCTGCTTCTTGTAATCGCTTTTGCATAAGCTCAAGCAACGGAGGATTTGTACTCACCAAAGCATCAGCAATAGATGTCACGCTGTTCGGCGGATTGTAAGCTATACCTTTAAATTTGTGATAGAGCGGTGAAACTTGCTGTGTTTGACAAGCCACTATTTTTGGCATTGACCCAACAATTTTGGATTCGAACAAGTGTTTAGACCCCTCAATTACACCTAAGAGCAGAGTGCCTGCAGAAACAGGCAAATAAATGCGATGAGGAATTTGCCAATTAAACTGTTCAGCTATCTCATAGGCAAGGGTTCTTATGCCATCGCGAAACAGTGGATGCAGTATATGACCAACATAGAATTTTCCTTTTTCTTGCTTCTGAGCCTCCTCTGCAACCGTGCTTCGACTGCCTGAAACCTTGACGATCTCTGCACCATAAGACTGAATCTGATTGAACTTGGGGCCAGAAACGGTCTTAGGAACGTATACTTTCGTTCTTAAACCAGCACGAGCAGAGTAAGCAGCAATGGATGCGCCGGCGTTGCCAGAAGAATCCTCAGAAATGTAACCTCTTTCTTTCTTTATCAACGCATGAAGGGCAGAAACGAGCACTGCCGACCCTCTGTCCTTGAAGGAACCTGTTGGATTCAGACTCTCAAGCTTAAAATATACGTTGCTAGAAAATTTTACCAGTGGCGTCCATCCTTCTCCGAGAGTCACTTTGTTGGTTTTCTCTACATATGGAAAGAACCTCTCGTAACGCCAAATGGAGTAGTCATTCTTGCGAATCTCTGCAATCTTAAAATCAGGGTGAAGTTGTACTTCCAATGGTTCGTTGCATGAAGAGCATCTGAAATCGAGCAGACTGTTTGAGAGCTCGTCGCAAGCTGAACATTTTACTTGGTAGGTCAACTGGCTGTCACCGGTTTATTCTCTCGTTTGCTTTCTCTATAATACTTATTGTCTAGTCAAACTATTCTTTATCTTTTCAGTTTGAACTAGACGAATTCTAAAAACCGTATAGATTCTGAAAAAGGGCAATCAGAGTTGCAGGCCTTTTCTGAAGGCGTTGATGTTGGTTTCAACCGTCCTTGCGGAAACGTTTTCTTGTATCGTTTTTTCTATTGATTCAACCGAGACCAGTTTGGTTATTTTTGTGAAAACTCCTAGCATGACCATGTTTGCGTAAATTGCTTCTCCAAATGTTTTCTTGGCTGTTTCTGTTATCGGAATCTTGAAAACTTTTGCCTTTGTATCGGGTATTGCGGTTACATTAGTACTATCGACTATCAAGATTCCAGTTTCTTTCAAATCCTTCAGCAATTTGTCCAGTGCTTCTTGGGTCATAACCATGAGGACATCGGGTTTTCTGACTGCCGGAAAACCTATTCTGCCGTCTGAGATTATGACTTCACTTTTGGCAAGGCTTCCCCTTGCTTCAGCTCCATATGCTTGTGTTTGCAGCGCATTTTTCCCATCCAGAACTGCGGCTTTTCCCAGTATTTGGGCTGCCAGGACTACACCCTGTCCGCCGCTTCCACCTATTCTAATCTCTGTCTTGTTCTGCATTTTCCTCTGCCTCCTTAATCTTCGAGTAGACCGCTTCAACTAGTGTCGCACGTTTTTTTGAAACAAACTCTCCGACTATTATTTTTCTTTCAAGCTCTTCATGGCTCATTGTTTCAGCTTGTTGGACAGTAACGGCGTTTTCTCTGAAGTATTTGAGCATTTCTCCGATGTCTTTGAAGCCGGCTCTCCTGCCGTAGGCTGTTGGGCAATGGGTCACAACTTCGATGAACCTGAATCCCTGAATTTGTAACGCTTTCTTGAATGACGCTTTCAATTCGCCTAAGTGTGCTGTAGTCCATCGTGCTGAATATGCAGCTCCAGCAGCGACTGCTAGCCGCGTAGCGTCTAGGGGATGCTCAAAGCTTCCGTACGGGGTGGTTGTTGTGTACGTGTTGAATGGTGTTGTTGGCGCTACTTGACCGCCTGTCATTCCGTAAACCATGTTGTTGCCCATCACGACGAGGATGTCAGCGTTCCTTCTTGCTGCATGGACGAAGTGGCTTAAACCTATCCCGACTATGTCGCCGTCTCCTCCGAAGACTACCACATTGAGTTCGGGATGTATGAGTTTTATGCTGGTTGCAGGTGGGATGCTTCTTCCATGGAGGGTGTGAACCGAGTCAGCCATATAATAAGGTGAAGGTATCCATGAAGAGCAACCTATGCCGCTGGTGAAACAGAATTTGCTCAGGTCTTCGTGGCCCAACTCATGCACGGCTCTTAGAAAAGTGTCGCTTATTGAGAAGAGTCCACAACCTGCACAGAAGGGATATTTCAAGTCTCGCATGTATTTTCGGGACGAGAATGCTTCAGCCATTTTAACTGTCTCCTCCAGAGATTTTCGCGTAAACTTCTTCAGGAGTGATCAATTCTCCGGCTCCAATCTTATTCAAGGGTACTACCTCTAAACTGCAAGCGACTCTTTCCACTTCACGCTTGACTTGTCCCAAATTCATTTCAGCAACGATTATTCTCTTGGCAGAATCAGCAAGTCTCCTGACTGCTTTCTCTGGGAAAGGCCAGATTGTCTTCAAGCGGACAAATCCGACTTTTACTCCCTCAGCTTCAGCACGTTCAACAGCTTCATAAACTGCCCTGGATGTACAGCCGAAAGACACTATGCCGACCTTGCAATCGTCAACCTTATAGTTTTCTACTTCAACGATATCATTTGCATGGCTGTTTATCTTTGCGTTAAGTTTCTCAATAATCCTTCTGTGAACATTTGCATCTTGCGTAAATCTGACTCCATACTCGTCGTGGGTTGAAGCTGTGACGGCAACGTTAAATCCTTCGCCTATTGAGGGCATTGGCGCAACTTCTTCTGAACCGAAGAAGGCTCTGTCCTCTGCCTTTGGCTTCTTGCGACTGATTATTTCTATGCTTTCTAGCGGTGGGACTACTATTTGCTCTCTAACGTGAGCTACAGCTTCATCCGCCAGGAGAATCACTGGAGTGCGATATTTCTCAGAAAGGTTGAAAGCTCTTATAGTTAGTTCAAACATTTCTTGAGAAGAATTAGGTGAGACCGCGATGGCTGCGTAATCACCATGTGTTCCCCACCGAGCCTGCATGACATCTCCCTGTGCACCTCGAGTCGCCTGCCCAGTGCCGGGTCCAACCCTTTGAACATCAACAACTACGCACGGCGTTTCGGTCATGAATCCCCAGCCAATGGTTTCCTGCATTAAGCTGAATCCTGGCCCAGAGGTGGCTGTCATTGATTTCCATCCTGCCCAACTTGCACCCATGACTGCGCCTATGGAGGCTAACTCATCCTCCATCTGCATGAATATGCCGCCTACCCGTGGCAGACGTTCGGAAAGGCGTTCGGGTATTTCACTAGAAGGTGTTATCGGGTATCCGGCGAAGAATCGGCATCCCGCAACTATGGCTGCTTCGACGCATGCTTCATTTCCTGACCAGAAGTGTGCCCTTGATCCTGCTTTTGTCTTCATTTTACACCCATCATAACTTTTGGGTGTGCATTAGGTTGATGAGGCTATTTAAGAATTTGCGTTTGCCAACGTAATTTTTATGATTCTCTTTTTCCAAGACGGCGTGTCTCTATTGATTGCTAAAACCACTGCTTACTTACAAGAAACATTGCGAAACACTAATAAAAATCGCCATTTATTAAGAATCGAGGAAATTATAGCATGAAAAATAAAATCCTTTTTGCGGATCGGCGGCCTATGTGCGAAGAATCCATGGAACTGTTGCATAGCGCAGGAGAAGTTATTTACGCGGTAGGGGATGCTGAAGCTGACTTAATAAGGGATATGAAGGACGCGGTCGTAGTCATTTCGGGTATACGGTACATCTCTAGAAATGCAATCTTTGCTGCTGAGAAATTGAAAGGGATAGTGGCCTATGGGGTAGGTTACGACCACATCGATGTCGCTGCTGCGACGGAGAAGAGAGTTTACGTGGTCAACACGCCTGGAGTCAACTCGATATCTGTCGCCGAATTTGCTGTTGGCTTGATGCTTAGTGTTGCTCGTCGGATTCCTCAGCAAAACATGAGTGTAAAAGCTGGCAAGTGGCTACGTTGGGAGCTGATCGGAAACGAGCTTTGGGGAAAAACTCTAGGTATTGTAGGTCTTGGACAGGTTGGGACGCACATTGCCAATCTGGGAAAAGCCTTTGGGATGAAAGTATTGTCGTTTACTCACTATCCATCAAAGGAAAGAGCCGAAAAATGGGGAGTAGCTTTCGTTGACTTGGACACGTTAATGAGAACCTCAGATTTTGTCGTGGTTTGCTGCGCTTTAACGGATGAAACATGCGGATTGATAGGCGAAAGAGAAATAGGGTTGCTGAAACCAACAGCATATTTTGTTAATGTGGCGCGCGGACCAGTTGTTGATGAGTATGCATTAGTTAGGGCTCTCGGTGAAAAACGCATGGCTGGTGTAGGCATTGACGTCTTCCAAAAAGAACCTCCTGAGCCGAATAATCCCTTGCTAAAATTCGATAACGCCATAGTCGCCGCACATGTAGCGGGCTTTTCTGTTGAGGCTATGAAACGTCTTCAAATGACTGT
>Ga0209314_10000045_pt1 | contig 47725 bp, 54 predicted proteins | sample I19B2metaG_FD_184146 | JGI IMG/M metagenome (GOLD analysis project Ga0209314, IMG submission 184146) | Lake sediment bacterial and archeal communities from Gulf of Boni, Indonesia to study Microbial Dark Matter (Phase II) - ​I19B2 metaG... | ecosystem: Environmental > Aquatic > Freshwater >... | reverse complement strand
CTTTCTGGACTCCTCAATTGTTGCGAGGGATTCGGTTCCTCCACCTACATCTAATTGGTATGAGTTTTGGACTTTAACTCCGCGGCTGTTTAAAAATTCTAGGAGATTTTTGTGGAAAATTGTTCCGCCTATCTGGCTCATCAGGTCATCGCCTATGAGGGGCAATCTAGCCCTCTTAAATCTGGTTGCGATGGCTTTGTCGGTGACGATTTTTGCTGGTGAACAGTTTACGTAGGCACAGTTAGCTTTCAGAGCCTCATTTGCATAAAATTTGGATGCTATGCTGGCTCCAACTGGTAAAAGATTCAATAATATCTCAGTTTTTGACCCTCTTAATGCTTCAGCCACGTTAACAGGGGAAGACTCATCGACTAAGATGTACTCACGCATATCACGCCCTACGCCATCCAATGCTGGACCCTTAAGCACCTCTACGCCAAGAACTCCGATTTCACAAACCTTCATGCAACTATTAGGCTCGGCAAAGATCGCTTTACCTAAATCTTGACCTATCTTTCTTCGATCAACGTCAAATGCAGCTGTTAGTTTGATATCGCGTGGCAGATATCCTCCAACATTTGTTAGAGTTAACCCTTCAGAGCGCTCGCCTTCACCAGTTTTACGATAGTAAATTAGCCCCTGAACTAGTGCAGAGCAGCAGTTCCCCACACCAGCAATTCCAATTCTAATTTCCTTCCTCACCAAACTTAACCCTCACACTTTAATATTAGAGATATCACACTTTAAGCTGCTACCCATAATTATGGAAGTCGCTAGATCATATGCAGATTAAGGAATTAAAAACTGGAATGAAACAGGTCAATGTAACCGGAAAAGTTGTTGAAAAATCCGCGAGCCGAGAAGTTTACTCAAGATATGGTTACAATGTACATAGGGTAGCAAATGCCGTAATATCCGATGCGACTGGCTCCATTAAACTAGTTTTGTGGAACGAGCAAATAGACGGGGTTTCAGTTGGTGATACTGTGCAAATTGAGAACGGTTATGTGACAGCCTTCAGAGGCGAAATTCAGCTTAGTGTCGGTAAAAAGTACGGTAAATTAAACGTAGTCAAAGGAGGGAAATAAAGTGAGCTACAGAAGGCGAAGCTTTGGCGGTCCAAAGCCAGTAGAAGTAGGAAAGGAATACGAAGTGGATATACAGGAGCTGAGTCGACGGGGAGAAGGCATTGCTAGGATCCAAGGGTTCGTAATATTTGTGCCTAATACAAAGCCTGGCGACCATGTGAGAATTAAGGTTACTCAAGTTGGCAATAGATTCGCAACAGCAGAAACAGTCGCTTAGATTTCGCGTATTCTAATTCGTGGTTCTTTAAAGGTGCCTTGCAGATGAACGTTAGGCGCCATTCATTGCACTCACAATCTAAGCTAAACCACAATGATTCTTTTTTTGAGATTGCGGAAGAAATCGCAGATCTAAAGCTTGGATTCAACAGCCTATGCAGTGAGCTACGTTCTTTGAAGTCTCAACTACTGTTGATGGAGGAAGCCGTCGCATCTATAAAATCTCGCATAGAGTTCACTCAACGCTTATTTGAGCTGAAAATAGCGTCTCTGAAAACCTATGTGAAGATCGTGAACAGGATAGAATTGCAAAGAGAGTTTCAGAGGGCTGGGTGAAGACCATCAAAAAAACAGTTGACGAATTGGCAAATGCCATGCTTCGAAGCGGAGTTTCAACCACCGCAATTAAAAATGTGCTACTAGAATTAGGATTTCCAGGTGAGAAAGTAGAGCAGGCAATCAACGAGATCCATGCTGACACTATGTCGAATAACTCGGCGGCTGATCAAATATCTACCTCGGATAAGGAGAGTTTGACGTTATTACAGGAGGAATTTGAAAGGCAAAGGTTGTTTATCCAGTCGCTGCAGGAGGAGGTAAATAAACTAGCTCTAGCATTTTCTAAACTATCCCAGGAAGTTAGAATCGCGCCTGATGGCCCAATTCAAAGCGATCTTGAAGCTAGGATTGCATCACTAGAGGCTAGTGTCAATGGCATCATAGACGCTATCAGCGAATACGTGCCCGCAATAGTTGAGCGCCTTAGAGCGCCCAGATGACTATTGAGGACTATTGATGTCGGATTCAATTTTGAATTCGTGTAATTTTGTAGAAGAACATGCTGTTGGACCGTATAGGATTAGAATCTACGAACCTCAATTACCTAAGATGTCTGAATGTTTTTACCATATATCCCCCGATGCCAGTTATTACCAATTAAAGGGAATCATCGATGAGCTAGTTAAGGCACTTAGGTTAAATTCTAATTTGTCAAACTGTCAATTTCCAAAATTTCAAGATTTAACAGCAGAAAGGATTACCGAAGCTAAAAATCAATTGAAGCTGAAATACCCAGTCTTACCGGAGGGTAAAGTTAATACCCTCTCAATTCTAGCGGCCTACAGATCAATGCGTCTTTTGAAGATAATGCCCTTCTTGCTTGACGAAGATGTTGACGAGATCTTCTTGGACAATCCGGATGGGTTTTTATACATAGATCACCGGCGATGGGGACGTTGCCGAACAAACATACACTTATCTGGGAGAGAAGTCTCGGCTCTAAAGACTAGACTAAGAGCAGAAAGTGGGCTACGGCTAGATGCCATAAACCCTTCTTTAAAAACAGAGCTATTCGCAAACGATTTCCAAGCCAGATTCTCGATCGATATCCCTCCATTATCGGTTGACGGTGCACATCTAGATATCAGAAAATTACGGAGAAAATATTTCACTCTACCAGAATTGATCTTTAACGGTACACTAACCTCTGAAGCAGCGGCCTACCTTTACTTTTGCTTGACGAGAAAACGGAATATAACTGTCATCGGCGAACCTGGATCTGGAAAAACCACGCTGATTAATACGATAGACCTGCTGACTCCCCCTGAGTGGCGAAAAATAACTGTAGAAGATGTGGTTGAAAGCATTCCGCAAACCAAATTTGGCAATCACCAAATCCGGCTCAAAGTTAAACCGTTCGAATCCCTCGACCGCGAAGGCCTAACAAAGAGCGTTGAGATTATAAAATTACTGCATAGGGCACCTGATTGGATCTATCTGGGAGAAATCCAAACAGCTGAGCATAGTTTAGCCATGTTTCATGCTCTCGCAGCAGGTCTAAAAGGGCTTCAAACCTGTCATGCGGCATCACCTGAACAGGCGATCGTCCGATGGGCTACCCATCACAAAGTTCCAGTCATATGCTTCTTTGACTTAGATTTAATCGTTCAAACTAAAAAGCTACGTATCTCTGGAAAAGATGTGCGAAGAGTTATAAAGATTTGTGAAGTTGCTTTACCTAATAAACCGGTTTGCCTAGACATCTCGACAATAAATTTACAGGACATCTTCTCATGGGATCCAGCTGACTCCACATTAAAGTTGGCATGCGATCTAACTGAAGCTCCCGTATTTCAAAAAATTATAAAAATAGAGCATATTGATAGCGCAAAATTTTATGACGAATACAATGCTTACAAAAAACTCTTCAAGATGCTCGCTCAAAACCAGATTTTTGGAGTTAGAGAAAATGTAGAGATATTCCATTATCTACACGCCACAAAAATAGGATGGGAACAAGATGGATCCGCCGACTGGGATGAATTCCTTGAGTTTCTTAGACAGCACGATGCGAGATTTGAACATTGAATCTGATAAGGACTGCTTTCACATTTTTTGCGCCAGTAATTCCACTCAAGGTTGTTAGGAGAATCCCTCTGAGTGAACTAACAAAAAATGCCGCGATTTATTATAAATTTAAACCAGAAGACGTGATAGCCGGCGCCTTGGGCATATCCACAACAATTGGGTTAGCTACGTTCTCAATTCTATTCTATTTAAATTCTTTAATTGCAACAGTCATTTCCATCACGCTTGGCTATATTTCATTCTTACTTCTTATCAATTATCTGCCGAATAAACTAAGAGTAGAACGAATAACGATCTCAAGCTATACAAGCTTGATACTTCAAGAATTTTACTTCATTCTTAAATCAACGGGATCGATATTCGACGCATTACAGGCAATTATACTGGGAAACTATCCCTATGTCTCTGAGAAAATCAAGGAGGTCAGTTTTCAGACTCTTAGCGGGCGAGATCCAGATAAATTATTGATGGATTATGCGCACAGCCAACCTTCAATAGCATTTCGACACGGCCTTATTGAGATTCTCTCCTCGCGCATGCTAACTGAAGGGACTCTGCGACATTTAATTGATTTATCTGAGTTTGAGGTTAGAGGCTATTTCCAGGAGTTTTCACTTCAATTTGAAAGTCAGGCACTTGTTTTCATAGCTTCAGGCTTCTTCTTACCATTAGTGTTCTCTTTCGGCATAACCATGCTGGGCTTATTCAGTTCACCCTATGTTTTCTTAATAGTTCCACTTCACACCATATTGATGGATCTTACATTCCATAGATTAACGCGAAACGAGGCGCATCTATTAGGATGAGAGGCTCTCGGTTCCAAACGATTACAGGAATTATGTGTGGTTTTCTCGCAGCTCTAGCGATCTACATAGTTACGTATACCCCATCTATAGCCATCATTACTTTCGTTGCAATTACGATAACCATCTTGGCTTTGCTACCGACCATATTTACAAAAAAAGAGATTAATGAAAGTCAAGCAGTGAGTGAATTTGAATCGTTTCTGACGCTTCTTGCTGAGGAACTAAAACGAGGCAACAGCCCAGAGCTTGCATATGAAAACACAATTAGCCATTATGCCGGACCATTACGTGCTAAACTACTCGAGGTATCTAACAGAATCGCGAGTGGTTTGCCACTTGTTTCAGTGTTCGATTATATGGCATCTCAGCCAAACTTAAAAAAACTCCGTCCATTGATGTTCATGGTCTGCAGACTTATTGAAACCGACTCAAAAAAAGCAGGAGAGCATCTGGCACAAGCTATTTTAAGACATCGAGAGAACCGCAGGCTTCTAGAAGAGAGAGAGCATGTAGCAAAGGGGCTGTCTTTCAAGATTAAGATTCTAATAGTTGCTTGTTCGGCATCATCAGCTATCTTATTAGCCATGCTGCCGCTATTCTCGGCGATCATCATCTCACATCTAGCTGTTAGATCAAATTTAGCATTCAATGTGCACTGGCTTCTTGCAATAGCCATTTCAGTAACATCTAGCATCTCTGCATACTATGCTGGGTTGATGTCGTTTGCTGAAAACCCGTACATGTACTCTGTCGCATCCCTGATAGTTTTTTGGGGGATATTCATTGTGGCTACCTCATTTTTACCGATGCTTCTTGTTTACTGATGTGAGATGTGGTGCTTAAATAGATCTTGAAAAATTTGCATAGGAAGGAGTTTTAGTGAAACGCATAATCAAACGAATCCTAGATCTGATCAGAAATACCTCGGCAACCCAGTTAGTGGAAGAGGGATTACTGCTTGTCATAGCACTATTCATGTTGACCGTGATGCTGGGACTAGTACATAATGTCATAAACATGGTCACCAGCTTTTTCGGTCAGACTTGGAAGGAGATACAAGAGATCGCTCAAGGCTTATTCAGCTGGATGTGGACCGGTTAGCCGAAGGTAGTCCTATGCCTAAGCCTGATGGCAGATTGATGCAGATTAGCATACCAATCATCATGGCAATTATCATACTGCTTGACTTACGCTGGTTGCTTACGTCATCAAGCATTAAAATTCCATCTAAAATTGGCGGGATAGACCTCCCCCTTATCGTAGGAAGCGCATTCCTATTTGGCGGTGCACTTCTCCTGCGACATTTTTCCTCGGAGGTTACTGGAATACTACGGCGAGCAGGTATTCGGTTAAGAGTAGTTGGTAAAAATGAAATAGAAATTTTTCAAGCACTAAATGTTACAGCTGCCAAACTTATGCAAGGAAGATCGCTGATATTTGAATCAAAATCGAGGGCTAGGGCAATGGCCGTGATACGGCTTACTGGCAGACCTAGAATTCCTGAGGTTGAAATAAGCGATGAGGCCTACTCAAATCGGCTAGAGTACATTTCCACATTCTATAAGCTACGTGATTTCTTCTCAGGTATTCAGAAACGCGGCATACCGTGCATTTACGTCGTTTCTCTTAACCCAATCAGTACAGAATCAAAACTACTCAAGTCAAAACTAAGGCAATTAGAATCTGATGTGAAATACATAGGAGATTCAAAAGCCACGTTAGGAGCGGTGGATGAGAGAATGCTCGAAGAAGAGAAATCTGAGTTGAAGAGGCTTTATCTTGGTAGCAAGGTAGGATTCTTCCAAACAGAAGTACTATTTTTCATATGGGCTGATGGTGACAAAAACGAATTAGATAATCTTCTTAATAGGCTCGCGGAAAATGTGAACAGCGTTCTTGCAGCGATAGTCGCCGTCTTTCCCGAAATGGAGGCGTTACAACTCAAAAATGTGGAACTTCTCGAGACTATAGGAAATTTTTTATGCCCTTTTCCAGTTCCTCAACCTCAACATTAATCGCACCTGAAATTGTTACCCTGACTAATTTTATCATGCCAACACCTACGACCGTCGATCTTGTAGTCGAACCTTATTTTAATCTCCCAAGACCAAGTGAAGTGCGAAGGGACGGTCCATTTTTAGGCTGGGTTAAGAAACATGGGAACAATCTCTACGGGGTGCATCTAAGTCTCGAAGACTTGAATACGCACATCGCGATCTTCGGAATGACCGGATCGGGAAAATCAACAACTGCCAGTGTGATTCTATCGAGACTTGTGGAACTCGGAATAAAGGTATTAGTGATTGATTGGCACAATGAGTACAGGAATATAGTATCTCATAAAAATGGGTTAGTTTTCACGCCTGGAAAAGATGTAGCACCATTAACTGTGAACCCGTTGGATCCCTCGCTTTCCGGAGATCTGAGCGAACACATGAGTCTCGTGACAGATATTTTTACGGATATATTCAACTTCACACCGCCGCAAGGGTACATGTTTAGGGAAGCACTGCGGAGTACATATAGAAGATGCGGCTATTTTAGCGAGAAACCATCGCTGCCACCTATAGTCTCAGATATCGTTCAGGAGATAGAACGCGCTCCGATACGCTCAGCCTACGACAATGAAACCAAATTGGCCCTGCTTAGGAGGCTGAAACCACTAACAGAGGGACAGGCAGGTAAAGCATTGAACGGGCAAACAACAATCCCAATTGAAGATATTCTAAGTGACATAGTGTCTGTAGAACTGGGACACTTTAAGGAACAGGAAATTAGAAAAATTTTCACTTCAATCTTTCTTAAGCTCCTATATGATTACCGTACGAAAGAGAAATTTTCTAAACTCCAACATGTGACAATAATCGAAGAAGCCCGCAATATAATCCCAGCCAGACGCCCTGAAGACCCGCCATCAATCGGAGAGAAGATGATTTCAGAGCTTAGAAAATTTGGTGAAGGATTAGTGATAATCTCACAGTTTCCAACACAGGTTTCTTATGAGATTCTGAAAAATGCTGCAACAAGGATTTGTCACCAAATAAAGACAGAGGATGACCGAAAAATTCTGCAGGGAGCAATGAAGCTCACTGAGAGACAGGCAAGTTATCTTCACTATCTCAAACTTGGTGAAGCCATCGTAAACATGCCACTAATCCCCTACGCATTCCCAATCTATGTAGAAACAGAATCCTCAATCCTATCACAGTTATCTGACGACCAACTGAAAAATACAATGCAAAAAAGATTTTATGAATACCACATAGAAATTGCAGAGAAACCTTCGCAACCGCCCATGGCAAAATTGATTATGCAAACAAAGCTGTACCAGCTATTCAAAGAATACGGATCTCTTACCGATGATGAAATTAAGACTGTCGTATCCACCTCAGAGTTTTACCCAATAGCGGTACCAATTCTAAATGAGCTATCAGAGAAGGGCATAATCAAAAAAGAACTCGATGAAAAAACTGGGCAGACTAGGTACACCCTGATACAAACACATCTAGATGAAGCTCAGAACACATCTTAGCCCTCTTTTCTTGCCCTTTTCAACGATCTAAGCACAAGAGAAGCTCTCCTTGCAGAGCGCTCGCGTGCAATAATCTTAGCTCGAATAACATGAAAACTTGACCCACAATAAGAGCAAACCTTAGTTTTTTGCCCACTTTTTACCAATAAAAGTTGCCCACAATTATAGCAAGCAATTATTAAATACAGAGCCTACATCCACCCCAAAAATTCTTCAACGCGCCCTTCTACTTCCAATTTTTTTAACCAATCTACATTTCCAACAGATGCCTCAGTCTCCCCATGTACCACAGCAAGGATTTCATCCACTACCCTTCTGGGAATTTTGCCGCTGGTGTCAATTTCGCAGACCTTATTGGTACCATAGGCGCCTACAGCATCGCTCAGACAAACATCTAAAATCTCAGCAGCTACATTCTCCAGGTTTTTTCTCCCAGTTACACCAGCCCTCTCCAATCGTTTCTTCAATTCATCAGGATCACACCTCAATACAAAAGCAAAAGAAAGAAGTTTTTTCGGAACCACATCAGCAGCATAATGTCCATCAACTATGATGTCTCCCCTTGATTTCCGCAGAATCTCTTCTACACGTTTAGCTACTTTAGGAATGTCAGCTACCAAGCTTTTTCGCTCCTTATCCATGCCGGAAGCAAGATTTTCATTAGCCACTAACTCACCAATATCAACATGCAAAATATTCAGCTTAGAAGCCAGCAATCTTGAGACAGTTGTCTTACCTGTTCCAGGTGTCCCAGTGATCAGTATGACTTTGTTAAACCTAGACCACCTCAATGGCAGATGCCCACTATATGCAATCAGTAAGGTTTAGGGAAATATACAGCATTTTTCGTAATTCCTAATGAACATGTATTGTGCTTGGAATAAAATTCCTCGTATTACAAATGAGTTTTCCATAGATACTGGTTTCTTTAACTATTTCATATCACGAGGAGAGGTACTGGTGCTCCGGGCGGGAATTTCAGTAGAGGAAGTTGCACCTCTCACATTTGAACCCGCGTCGAGGACTCGAGAGGCCCTTATGCTTAACCGGGCTACACCACCGGAGCATCAGCAACAAAATAGGTAAAAATGGATTTAAGTATTTTTAGAGAACCCACTAGTAGCCTTCCATTCCACCTGGAGGCATGGGCGGCATCTCTCTCTTAGAGGGTTTCGAGGCTGCGATTACGTCGTCTATCCTCATAATCATTGAGGTAGCTTCCGTCGCCGACTTAACTGCTTGTTCTTTAACGCTCAGGGGTTCAACTACGCCACTCTCCATCATATCAACTACTTTGCCACTGAATATTCCTACACCCATCCAGGTGCCCTTTGCCTTCTCATGAGCGGCTTTCAGAGACACCATTATGTCGATTGGATCTAACCCAGCATTTTCAGCCAGAGTTTTGGGGATGACCTCTAAAGCTTCGGCAAATGCTTCGATAGCGAGTTGTTCCCTTCCTCCGACCTTAGGGGCGTAGTCACGTAATTGTTTTGCTATTTCGGCCTCTATCGAGCCTCCACCAGCCACCATCCTGTTATTTTTAATCACGTCCGCAACAACGCTTAGCCCATCGTGCATAGCTCTTTCCGCTTCATCTACCATTCGTTCCAGACCGCCGCGAATGAGTATGCTGACCGACTTGGGATCTTTGCATCCCTCAACGAACACCATTTTGTCTTCACCGATCTTCCGCTCATATACAAGGTTTGCCGAACCTAAGTCAGTAGGTTTAAGATCATCGAGATTTGTAACAAGCCGGGCGCCTGTGGCTCTAGCAAGTTTCTCCATGTCAGAATTCTTCACTCTTCTAACAGCCAGGATTCCTTCTTTGGCTAAAAAGTGCTGTGCCATGTCATCGATTCCCTTCTGGCAGAAGATGACATTCGCATTTGAAGACTTGATCTTGTCAACCATAGCTTTCAGCATATGCGTCTCTTCGTCGAGAAATGCTTTCATCTGAGTTGGGTCACGAATTCGGATTTCTGCGCTAAACTCGGTTTTTTCAATTTCTAATGGGCAATCTAGCAGTGCAATTTTTGCCTTCTCAACTCGCTTAGGCATTTCTGAGTGCACAACTTCCTTATCGACAACAATCCCTCTGATGAGCTGCGTATCGATGAGGCTTTCACCAGCTTTCTTTACAATTTGAATCTGGTCAATGTCAGTAATCCAGTGGTCACCCCGTTTCTCCGCAACCTGCTTAACAGCTTCAAGTGCTATATCGGCGAAGTGTTCCTTCGCAGCCCCGATAGACTTGCTGTGCATTGAAGTAACAGCGATTTTCTTCAATGTTGCACGATCGTTTATATCAGTAGTGACCCCTAATTTTGATAGAACTTCTAAGGCTTTGTCAGTCGCCTTCCTATATCCGCTCACTATTGTTGTAGGGTGAATATTCTGATCCAAAAGCTCTTCAGCTTTCTTCAACAGTTCACCAGCCAAAACAACAACAGTAGTAGTTCCATCTCCTACTTCTTTGTCTTGGGTTTTCGCTGTTTCTACAAGCATCTTTGCAGCGGGATGTTGCACATCAATCTCGTCAAGAATTGTAGCGCCATCATTCGTAATTACAACATCGCCAAGGCTGTCCACAAGCAGTTTATCCATCCCACGTGGACCAAGAGTAGACCTCAAAACCTCAGCGATTATTTTCGCAGCCATAATATTGTTTCTTTGGGCTTCTCGCCCTCGTCTACGCGCAGTACCTTCTTTTAGAATGATTATGGGTTGACCGCTCAATTCACCTGGAACCGCTACACTCATGAAGCTCCCTCCGATAAAATTTCATCTAAAAATCAAAATTAGAGGATAGATATAAGTATTTTTAGTCAGCGTTATGCTATAAGACTATCATTTAGTAACTTTCGAAGCGGCTATCTTAATGTCTTCGGCCTTAACGGTTTTTCTGCCAGCATGCGTGGCAAAATCCAAAGCTTCTTTTGCGATTTTTATGCCGACCTCTTCAAGCACTTTACGTAACTCGCCCGCAGCCTCCTCGCTCACCCGTTCAGCGCCAGCCTTCTTAATTATCCTGTGCATAGGCGCTAGCTGAAGCTCTTCTGAAGTCATCTCAACCACTTCCATCTAATTTTAGAATTTTATAGAAATCATTGAATGGTTTTCTATAACTTCTACATTATAAAGCTTAAAAATGCTGGCAAGAGCCGACAAAACCTTCATTAATCTATTAACCTTTATGGAGGCAATAATCAAGAGGCATTTGAATGGGGAGAGTACGCCCAGAAGCAGTCAAGAAGCTAGCGAGGGAACTCGTAGAAACATATCCCGATAAATTCACCGCCGACTACGAGACCAACAAAAAGCTGGTAGAACAATTTGCAACCGTCTCCTCAAAAAGACTAAGAAACAGAATTGCAGGTTATGCGGCAAGAATTAAGCGCATTGAACAGAAGAAAGAAGCTTCAGCCGCAGCTACTGTCTAATTAGGTTTTATTATGGCTCAGTCAGATAGATTGGGATAGGGGCTGACGATTTTGTTTGTTGACGAATACAGAAAAGGCTGGGCATTTCGATACCTACGAGAGGCGAAAGCTGATCTATCAACAGCTGAAAAAAGCCCTCCACTAATGGCGATAAGCGTAGCAATATTAGCGATGAAAAAAGCCCAGGCCGCAGTATATTACAGCCTCGGAGATCCCGTATACTTAGAACCGATGATCCGTCAGATCGCCGAAGGAAAAAACCACATCCCCGACCCGCTACTCCATTGTTTAGTTAAGATTGAGCGAAAAATACGAGCACACAGCGAGATGACTGAAAACATAATCAAAGAAGTAGCCCTGAGAGAGGCGCACGCCGTCATCGAGGTAACTACAGACATCGTAGAAGCAGTTACAGGCGAGGAGGCAGAGGAGCACGCATAATGGCCGCCCCACTAGTTACAATCCACCACAGAGATCTCAGATTTGATATAGACATAGCCAATACTAATGCCATCCGCCCACACGAAGAAGCATTGCCGTCCCTTGTAGACAAGATGATGAAACGAATCCACAATGATGGATACGTCAAACACCCAGTTATAGTCGATAAAAAGACGCTCGTGATCTTAGATGGCACACACCGTTTTGTAGCATTAAAAAGGCTTGGCTGTAAATGGGTTCCAGTCTGCCTAGTAAACTACAAAAGCCCTCAAATTCACCTCAGCAGCTGGTACAGAACAATCTCTGATCTAAAAACAGAGAACCAGTTACCTACAATCTTGAAAAGCTTCAGAGTAGGCATCACCAAGACCACTCAAAAAGCCGCGGAGTCGGCAGTTGGATCTAAACTGGTCCCTGCATCTATCCTAACCAGCCAAAGCGGCTTCATAGTCAATTCAAAGCCCATGGACATTAGACGCCAGTATGACTTGGTTAAACGGATTGAAGAAGCCACAAGAAAAGCTGGCGCAACCATCGAGTATGCCACACCAGAAGATGCCAAACATGCCCTGAATAATGGCACAATAGACGCCGTAATCGTAGTTCCACAAATCGATAAAAAATCCGTAATCACCGTAGCCTCAAAGAAACAGTTTTTCGCCAGAAAGGCGACAAGACACATCATTCCAGCGAGACCACTAAACTTATTTATCCCGCTAGAAATCCTAAGAAACCGAAACCTCACCGTGATAAGAGCTAAATTAAAAGAGCTCTTTCGAAAGAAACATTTGAAACACCTACCGCCAGGGAGTACGGTTGGGGGACGAAGTTACGAAGAAGATGTCTACGTCTTCGGAGACATGCAAAGTTAAAGTTAAGCTTGTCGGGGTTCTTAGAGGGCTCGCTGGAAAAAACGAGATCTCGGTAAAATCAGAAACACCTGTAACCATTAAACAACTAATACAAGACTTATCAGAGAGCCTTGGACTCGCATTCAAACGAGCCGTTATCGATCCAGAACTAAACGACCCAAGACCCAACACCTTGATCCTCGTAAACGATGTGGAAATAAGCGCCCTACAAGGATTGGAAACGAGAGTTGGGGAAGATGACACGATAGTAGTCATCCCGGTATCGCATGGTGGTTAAAATGAAGACAGAAGAACTAGTCGAACGAATCAAGAAACTCAAGAAAGAGAAACATGCAATTATACTTGCCCACAACTATCAGAGACCTGAGATTCAGGATCTGGCAGATTATGTCGACGACAGTGTGGGACTTGCAAAAAAGGCTATCGAGGAAAAAGAGGCAAAGATTATTGTCCATTGCTCAGTAGACTTCATGGCTGAAACAGCTGTAATTCTAAATCCCGATAAAAAAGTTCTAATTCCAAGCCTAGGTGCCAAATGCCCAATGGCATCCATGCTTCCAGCAATACAAATCAAAGTTTGGAAAGAAAAGTACCCTAACATCCCGATTGTTTTGTATGTAAATACCCTCGCTGAAGCGAAAGCAATGTGTGATATTTGTTGCACTTCTGCAAACGCAGTCAAGATTGTAGATTCATTGGATTCAGACACTATAATCTTCGGCCCCGACATTAATCTTGCGTGGTATCTAGAACAAAGAACTGGCAAGAGGATAATTCCCATACCGGAGAGGGGTTTCTGCCAAACGCACATCCTATTCTTAAAAGAAGATATACTAATCCAAAAAGAGCTAAACCCAGACGCAACAGTGATGGTGCATCCGGAATGCACCCCTGATGTCCAGCAGACAGCTGACTTCATAGGATCTACGACCCAGATGTGCCAGTATGCAAAACAATCAAATGCCAAAAAATTCATCGTGGCAACCGAAGTGGGACTCCTGCACCGGCTTAATAGAGAGAACCCTAATAAGACGTTTATCCCAGCCTATGAGGATGCGTGGTGCGTCAACATGAAACTTAACAACCTCACTCGGGTCTACATGGCGCTAAAAGAGGAACGATATCGGGTAACCGTTCCAGAACCAATGGCCAAAAGGGCGAGAGTTTCACTAGAAAGAATGTTCGAAGCAATTTCAAAGTAATTCTAAGCTTTCTTCCACGCAGCTAGGACTTCAGCAGCTTCGGTTAAGGTCTTAACATTTGCATCGGAAATGCTTTGCTTAATCTTCTTGAATTGCCTTATTATGAGAATAGTTTTCATTGGAACTTTTTTTGCACCTATTACGTCTTTGCTCATCGAGTCGCCGATGAAGACGGCTTCACTGGGTTTTACTTTCAGGTCTTTTAGTGCTCGCATGAAGATTGCCAAGCCAGGCTTTCTGATTTCCACTTGGCTTGAGATGACGAGAGTATCGAAAAACTTAGCTACTCCTAATCGTTTCGCAGCCTCTTTCACGGCGATGTCATTGGCAGCGTTGCTAACTAAAGCCAGCTTATATCCTTCTTTCTTCAAAGCCCTGAGGAACCTTATACTATCGGGATAAAGCCTCATATCTTTTACAATTGGCTCATAAAATAGGAGCAAAGCTTTCTGGGCTAGTTCGTCATCCGGGCTAACTGGCACTCCAAATCTATTCAGCAGAACAGTCATCCTATTAAGCGCCTTTACTTCAATCAATGTTTTTTCTCGGAAGCGATCTGCTTCGTTCCTCGATGCCTTCTCTACACGTTCAAACTGATCAACCGGTAGCGGATAGCCCTTCATCTTCAAGTAATTCGCCAGTTGCCTTACACCTCGTTTTAGCAATAGCTCTTCCTCAGTTCGCTGCTTAACTAAAGTGTGCCCAAAGTCAATTAGAACAGCCTTAATCACTGCGCCACCAGCCGTAACCTATTGAATTTCAAAAACTCCTAAATTAAGATTAAGGATTTTCAAGAAGAGCTTAGCCAGTTTTTGATGAAACAACTTAAATGAAAGCCCTTGGTTATTTTCATTCTTACGAGGGAGTCTCCTCTGCCGAAAACCATCAAGTATGATGTCCCGACATGGGAAGATATCTATGAGTTTCTTATCGAGCTTGCTGAGAGAATAGGGCAGAGTGGATTTAAACCAGATATAATAGTTGGAGTAGCTCGAGGTGGTTGGCCTCCAGCGAGGATACTATCCGATTTCCTACAGAACCCAAATCTTGCAAATATCAAAGCTGAATTCTATGTGGACATTTACAAGACTACTGAAGAACCCAGAATAACTCAGCCAATTTCAGCTTCAGTAAAGGGCAAGAACGTGCTTGTAGCTGATGATGTCGCAGACTCTGGGAAAAGTCTTGAACTTATACGAAAACATCTTCTAGAAGAAGGTGCATCAAATGTCAGAATCTGCACAATCTATTACAAACCGTGGTCCATAGTCATCCCAGACTACTATGCTAAGAAAACCGATGCATGGGTGGTATTTCCCTGGGAACGAAAAGAGGCCAGCGCAAAAATAGGACAAAAATTGAAGAATGAAGGCAAATCGCTCAAGGAAATAGAAAATACCTTAGTTAAGATTGGGATAAAGCGGCAGCATGTAAGGCATTTTATAAAAGATATTTTTAGGGAGCGCAAATAGAGAAAGTGCTGCTTAAAGAAGCCGAGGAATTCGGCAAATTTGTAGTAATTGCTGGTTTAAAAGACGTAAAAATCACTAATGTGGACATGGTATTCGATAAAATCCGAAATAAAACCGAGGCACATGTTCAAATTTTCAATGCAGCCAAGGTTGCAGGCTGGCAGCACATATACTTCGCCACGCTAAATGCACTCAAAGCATTCCATGATAAGTCGGAGTTGACCCATGGACTAGCAACTGAGGCGATTCTCTATGCTTCTGGACAGAGACAGATCCAAAGATCGTTTGATATGCTAGGAGTAATGCCAAAAACACGTAACGTAGCAGTTCTCATCATAGCGAGCAGCGAAAATGAGGTCAAGACAGCTTTTAACATAGTCTCTGAGATCCTAGGCGGCAAACCGGATGACGATGTAATGCGGGTGACCGACGAGAAATACGTTACTCTGAAGAAATTGTTTGAAATTACTGACAAAGAAGTGGAGGCTAAGGCTGAAACAAAAAACGCAGAGAAAGAGGCCTTAACCTATCTCATAATTGAACGTGGCGCTTTACTACGCATATCAAAATAGTCAGAAACTCATTCTCTCTTTTGCAATAGCCAAAATGTCTGAGGGCTTGATGACAGATATCCCAGTAAGCTTTCCCAGTACTTCAACCAATACAATTTTATCCGGATGCTCTAAGTCAACTTTTCTATCTATTACTGACGCTGCAGCTTCCACAATATCGATCGTCGGAAGCTCGCTATGTCTCTTTTCAACGGTTACTCTGAACTTCTCATCTTTCCCAATCTTTGTGGATAGCTCGCCTACAGCATTTTTAATCGCATTCAAGTCGGTTGGCACTACACGCTCGATCGGAGTGACTTTCAATGTGTAATGAAACGCTTCAGGTCTCTCAGCTAAGATGGCTCGAAGCTTTTCCACCGCTTCAAAAGGATTCAGCCTTGTCTTCGCTACTACTAAGCCAATGACATTGGTTCGGTCAACTTTGAAGGCCACGTCTCCAAGCTCATTAAAAAGCGCCCAAATTTCAGAGCAAGTTTCACGTTCACGCCCCCTAGGGGATGAGAGTAAAAGATTGAAATCGTTTAACAAATTCTGCTCTCCTCTATGCATAAAGCCTCAGCTATCTCCCTCGCTCCCACTGGACCAGGTCTAACGATCCTCGGGCTTCTAGAGGCCAGATCTATGATAGTTGAGTCTATGCCGATGGGGCTGGCGCCCGCGTCAAGAATCAGATCGACATGCTTTCCAACCTGTTTTGCTGCCTCCTCAGCAGTTCGAGGAGACTTTTTGCCAGTAAGATTAGCACTTGTGCCAATCAGGAAGCCCCCTGAAAGTTGAATTAACTTCAACGCAGTGGCATGATTAGGACTACGTATGCCAACACTGTTTAAACCGCATGTCACGACATTCGACAAAGCTGGTTTCTTTCTAAGAATCATGGTCAGAGCTCCTGGCCATAATTTATTTGCAAGCCTGTAGGCCTCATCAGTAATATGAGCAATCTCTCCCGCCTCCTCTAGTGATGCTACGAGAACAGGAAGCGGTTTTTTTGACCGCCCCTTCACTTTCATAACTCGTTTAACTGCATTAACGTTGAATGGGTCGCATCCAAGCCCGTAAACGGTATCAGTTGGGTAGACGACCAGCCCGCCTTCTTTGACAATTTGTACTGCTTCGTTGATAGTAGCATCTGTTGCCCTGACGATCCGCATAGGTTTCACCAAAGAGCGCTTATGTTTAATAGTTTTTAGGGAAGCTAAGAATAAGTATTTAGAGGATGGTTGTGTTTCCGAATTTGAGCCGAGTGTCTAAAGAGCCATCAAAAGAGTTAGCAAAACCAAAAATCCTAATGAGCTCAGTCGACATCACCCGCGTGAAAGCATGGGAAATCGCTGAAAAAAGAAAAATCTCCGCCTTCGCCCGGCTCAGATTCTTCAACAAACCCAAACCAGATGAGTTGAAATGCACCCGGTTCGTGAAATATTATGAACCATACCTACGAATCAGCGGAAGCTACAGCCTGGACTATTACCGAAAAAGCACGTATGCAGTTCCAGTCAATTCCGAGGTCGCGGAAGTTGAGGTTTTCAATAAAAAGCTAACCCCCCAGCCAGAGAAAGAGGGAAGCGCAACAAAGGGGCTTAAAATTGAGGCGACAGAACTGGTTCAATTTAGGAATTCAGCCACAATGATATTGGACCGCAAAGGCAGGGAAATAGCAAAGGAGCTACCAAAAGTGAAAATGGAGGAGATACACGAAAGCTTCTACCATGAACACCAACATGAAATCCTAAATGTTGAAATCCTAACTGAAAAAGCTGTAGATCTCCTTAAAAAACACATAACGCAAAGACCCAAGGACATAGAAAAAATAAAAAATGAAACGGTCAATGTAAACGAAATTACGACACTCTATTTCCCATTCTACTACGCCGAATACATCCGAGAACCTAAAAATGAGGCGCGAGTACTCAAAATTAACGGATGCACAGGATCCGTTGAAATCTTACCTATAACTGCAGCATCTTAAAAAAATAAATTAAAAAACGCTAAGATTTAAACAAGAAAAATTTAGTAAGGGGGCTATCTTTACCATTCCTCTTCTTCGGCTTCTTCTCCTTCTTCTGTACCTTCTTCCTCCCATTCTTCGCTCATGAAGTGTCCTCCTCGTTTCGCAACATGAACAACCCTACAAGGATATAAAGATTTTCAATGTCGAAATGAACTTACGATTTATTTTAGTACCAAACTATTACGTTTAAATTGACAGGGAGTCTGCAATGATTCGCGTAGCAGTTCTTGACAAAGACCGATGTAGACCTGAAGACTGTGGCATAGTTTGCTACAAGTTTTGCCCTAAAGTGAGGAGCAGGGTCTTCGCCATAGAATTCAAAGAAGGCGAAAAGAAGCCAACAATAGTTGAAAACCTGTGTGTCGGATGCGGAATCTGCATTAAAAAATGCCCCTTCTCTGCCATATACATCGTCAACCTTCCAGACAAATTAGCTGGAGAAACAAGCCACAGATTTGGACCTAACACATTTGAGCTTTTCAGGCTCCCAGTACCGCAAAAAGGAGCAGTTACAGGGCTTATCGGTAGAAACGGCATCGGAAAGACAACGGTCATAAAAATCTTGACTGGCGAAGTCAGGCTAAACCTAGGAAAATATGAGAACCCTCCAAGCTGGCAAGAGATAATCCAACATTATAGGGGTTCAGTTATTCAAGAATATTTTAATCGATTAAGCCAAGGCAAATTGAAAGTTGTCCACAAACCTCAGTATGTCGATGCGTTGCCCAAGGCAGTCTCAGGAAATGTAAAGAAACTTCTCGAAAAGGCGGATGACCGTGGAAAATTAAGTACGATCGCGGAGCAACTTCAATTAACCCCGGTTTGGACTCGAAGCCTCGACCAATTAAGCGGAGGAGAGTTGCAGAGAGTAGCGATTGCAGCGGCTATGTGCCGAGAAGCGGATGTATACTTTTTCGATGAGCCGTCAAGCTATCTAGACGTGAAACAGCGCCTCCAAGTAGCTAAAGCAATTCGTAGCCTCAAGGATGATGGTAAGACCGTGTTTGTAGCTGAGCACGACCTAGCAGTTCTAGACTATCTTTCAGATCAAGTATGCGTATTGTATGGTGAGCCCGGTATCTATGGAATCGTTTCCCATCCACATGGAGTACGGGTTGGGATAAACATCTATCTAGAAGGCTATATTGCCGACGAGAATGTGCGATTCAGAGAGACGCCAATAAAGTTCCCACTTCACCCACCAGTAACCGCGTGGGCTGCCCACAGGGTCGTGCTAAAATGGAAGGCGATGGAGAAAACCTACGACGGTTTCACCCTAACCACCAAGCATGGAGAGATCCACCAAGGAGAAGTAATCGGGATACTTGGACCTAACGGAATTGGGAAAACCACGTTCGTCAAGCTTCTAGCTGGAATCGAAAAACCAGATAAAGGCGCTCCACTGAGGAATGCCCAAAAGGTCAGCTATAAGCCTCAATACATCGCGCCCGAATATGACGGCACAGTCGAATCGCTCCTCCGAACAGTAGCTAAAGACGAATATGGATCGAGCTGGTTCAAATCCGAACTTGCCCAGCCATTAAACATCCAGAGACTTCTAGACAGACAGGTGAAGGAGCTTAGCGGAGGAGAGCTGCAACGAGTCGCAATCACTACCTGTCTATCAAGAGGATCCCAGATATATCTTCTCGACGAGCCAAGCGCCTACCTGGATGTTGAAGAACGATTAGCGATGGCTAGGACAATACGGAGAATAGTAGAAAGTAAGGGTGCAACCGCATTCGTAGTTGAACATGATGTGGTAGCCGAGGACTTCATCGCCGACCGCATAATGGTGTTCACAGGCGAGCCAGGCGTCAAAGGACAGGCAAACCAGCCAGTGAGCCTCAGAGATGGAATGAATGCCTTCCTGAAAGATATGGCGGTCACGTTTCGGCGAGACTCCACCACAAGACGCCCCCGCGTAAACAAGGAAGGGTCACGCCTCGATAAGCACCAGAAAGACATCGGAGAATACTACTACACAACTATAAGCGAAAAAGAATCTGAGTAGCACGAAATATAAGGCACTTCTGAAAATGCTTAATAACCCAAGGCAAGCACGAAAGTAGCAGAGTGGTAAAAATGGCTGGAACAGTTAAGAGTACTGTTAGTGTGATTAAGGCGGATGTTGGAAGCCTAGCAGGACACCACATGGTCCATCCAGAGCAAATTAAAGTTGCAAAGCAATCATTAGCTAAAGCAAAGAAAAGCGGACTCGTCACCGACTACTATGTATTCAGCTGTGGAGACGACCTAGAACTAGCAATGACCCACCACAAAGGAGAGAACAACCCAAAAATCCACGAACTAGCTTGGAACATCTTCAAAGAAGTTACAGAAAAAGTTTCGAAGAAGCTGAAGCTGTACGCCGCTGGTCAAGACCTTTTGGTTGAATCTTTCTCTGGCAATGTGAGAGGGATGGGTCCAGGTGTGGCTGAGCTCGAATTTGAGGAGAGAAAGAGCGATCCTATAGTCATATTTGCAGCTGATAAGACCGAGCCTGGTGCATGGAATCTGCCTTTGTTCAAGATCTTCGCTGACCCGTTTAATACGGCTGGATTAATCATCGATCCAGCATTGCATGGAGGCTTTCACTTTCAGGTGTTAGATTTGACAGAGAACAAGATGGTGGACCTGAAATGCCCTGAGGAAATGTATGACTTATTGGCACTAATAGGCACCCCAAGCAGGTATGTAATTGCAAAAGTTTCTAGATACGACGAAATGCCTGCGGCGGCGGCAAGCACTGCGAGACTTTCATTGATAGCTGGAAAATATGTTGGTAAAGATGACCCAGTTTGTATTGTCCGAGCTCAGCATGGTTTGCCAGCAGTAGGTGAAGCCCTTGAGGCATTCGCCTTCCCCCATATCGTTGCAGGATGGATGAGGGGGTCGCATCATGGGCCTCTAATGCCAGTAGGCCTTAACAATGCCAGATGCACGAGATTCGATGGCCCTCCAAGAGTTGTGGCATTAGGCTTTCAAGTTTCAGAGGGCAAGTTAATAGGCCCAGCTGATTTGTTTGCGGACCCGGCATTTGACCGTGCACGATCTATGGCTAATGAAATGGCGGATTACCTACGCCTACATGGACCGTTTATGCCGCATAGACTTGGACCCGAAGAAATGGAGTATACTACCCTTCCCAGCGTCTTAGAAAAGCTGAAAGATCGCTTCAAGAAGGTTGCATGAGTGCCGAAGATTCGAACCCCACTGATTCTCATCAACTTTAAAACCTACACTGAGGCAACCGGGAAAAACGCGCTGAAACTAGCTAAGATAGCAGAAGATGTTAGTCTAAAAACAGAAGTTTCTATAGGCGTAGCCCCCCAGTTCACTGATATCGCACTTATTTCAAGAGAAGTGAGCATCCCAGTGTTTGCTCAGCATATCGACCCTATCGAGCCTGGAAGTTTTACTGGGCATGTGCTACCCGAAGCTGTAAAGGAGGCGGGAGCTGTTGGGACGCTGATCAACCACTCGGAGAGGCGGCTGAAGCTTTCCGAGATAGATGCCACGATTATCAGGGCGAATAGAATTGGGCTAACATCAGTTGTGTGCACAAACAATGCTGCGGTTAGCGCAGCGGTTGCGGCATTAAAGCCAGATATGATCGCAGTTGAACCGCCTGAACTTATTGGAACAGGCACCCCTGTTTCAAAGGCAGCGCCAGAAGTTGTCACTGACACTTTGGACATTGTTAAGGAAGTAAATCCGAAGGTGATAGTTCTATGTGGGGCTGGCATCACGAAGGGCGAGGATGTAGCTGCAGCGTTGCGGCTGGGAACCGAAGGAGTATTATTGGCTAGCGGAGTGGTCAAAGCTAAGGATCCCCATAAGACACTTTGGGAACTAGCTGAGGCTGCAATCGAAGCATGACACAAAATTGATTGCTTGCTTGGAGCTGAAGAATTCTCTTGAAAGCTGAGCTGGAATGCGCAGTTTGTCTTTTAGAAAGAGGCCGTAGAGAGATTCTTAAGGCAACAAAGGATCAGGTGCTCCGTGCTAGAGCAATGAAACGCATTCTGAGGATTGTTAGCAATAAATTTGGTCCAGAAGCCGTCCCAGCATATATCGGAACATTGAGAGACCGCGCAATTAAACAGCTGACAGGAAGCGACCCCTACAAGGGCGAGCGCCACCAATCAAACCAGATAGCCCTAAAGCTGTTACCAAGAGCTGAGTCCATAATAGAACGCAGCAAAACGGGTTATGAACGTTTTAAGAGGGCATGTATGATTGCGATAGCTGGCAACATAATCGAATTCGATGTGCTCGGACACGACTTCAATTTTGAAGAATTGGACAAGATAGTTTTCGAGATGCGGCTGGCAATCGACCACACTAGGCAGATTTATGAACTGACAAAGAAGGCCAAACAAATCCTTTTCCTGCTGGACAACGCCGGAGAAATAGCCTTCGACACACTCCTAGTAAAAGAACTTCAAAATTTAGGCTCGAAGGTTACTGTGGCTGTCAAAGATGCCCCTATCCTAAACGATGCAACTATGAACGATGCAAAAGAAGTTGGAATGCATAGGATTGCTAACGAACTTATGACGATTGGAACAGACTCGATTGGATTGATAATTAAAGACACTTCGCAACAGTTCCGCAAAAAATTATCTCAGGCAGACCTCCTAATCGCCAAGGGCATGGCCCACTATGAAACGATAACAGAATTAAAACTAAAGATGCCAGTAGCATATCTATTTAGAGCGAAATGCTATCCTGTAGCACACAGCGTGGGAGTAGCTAGAGACTCGAACGTAGCGCTATTAAAAAAACCGTAACCAAATTTTTAATGACCTCACGTAACTTCTTAAGTATGACAGTGACTATCGATGGGCCGCTTAAACAAACTAAATCTGCTATTCCTCGTCGCTTACCGAGATCTAACCAGCAGTAGACTTAGAACAATTATCGCCATCACTAGCATCGGATTTATGGTCGCAAGCACCATGATCGCAACATCGCTTATCGAGAGCCTCACAGCCTCTATTTCATCTCCATCCATCACCGTTCTTTTCGGAAGCGATCCCCTCATTTTAGCAGGGATATGGCTAACGCTTCTCATCCTATTCCTCGCACTTCTAACTATATTCAGCTCCCTTACCAGTTCGGTATACAGCAAATCTGCCAATGCAACTGTCTGGGTTGCTCTCGGAGCAAGCCCTTCAGACATAATCACCATCGGTATTACTGAATCTGTGGTTCTTGGAATCGCTGGAAGTTTACTGGGCTATTTTATCGCTGGATTCTCACTACTAATAGCAAGGGCCTTCAGCGTGCCAACTCTGTCCTCTTTACCATCTAAACTTAGCCTAGGAGAGTTCGCAATGTACATGATATCCGCTTGGATGGTTTCAGTGATGGCGTTTATGCTTTCCTATATGAAAACCATGCGCCTCGGTGCTCCGCCTAGACTGAATCTAAGGCCTTGGCATATGCCTGCTAGAAAACCATTCATAGCGAGAGAAGAGAGACTCCCTCTAAAAATTAAGATGGATGAGGTTGAAGATCTATTTCTATTTTTTAAGTCGTTGGGAAATAATGCCACGCCATCCTTACGTAAATTTCATAATTTTTGGGGAGTTGGCACACGGAAGCGTGCGGATGGCGCTGCTGAAAAAGCCTTTGGCTTTAGATGCGAACTCACTGCCATCCCAGACTCTTTTGCAGACGTAGCCCTAACATTCAGACAGCCCCCCCGCAGACAGGAAGAAGCAGAAGCGTACGCCACGGTAACTCCCTATGCTGTTTATGCTGGAATAGCCAGCCACTTCAGTTTAGAGAGAATCGCGAGTGAAGCAAAACATGGAGTGGGAATCATATTCTCGAAATGGGTGGCTGAATCAAAATGAGAGAGTGTGCGAAGAGAGCTTAGTATCTAAATTTAAATACAATAGCTATGAATAAAATTTAGCCAATACTAAGGTGGCGGACATGAGCTCTGACCTGTTTTTAAGAAGTGGACTTGGAAAGAAAATTGAAGTATTTCTACCATGGGTAAAACTCAGAACTCTAAAAGGCACCGTTCTAAATGTCAACGAGAATTTTATTGTGGTAAAGTCGATTGAGGGCAAGGATGTCTGGTACATCCCCTTAGGACAAGCCGTCATCAAAACTTTAGAAAAATGACCCTTAACATAGTTACTGAGATTTTAGAAGCCTTTGGGCATCTGAATATTAGAGGTACTCATAAAACTACCTTCGAATTTACAAAGGATTCCCACTTGACCCTGAAGGGGAACTGTGTAGTCGCGGTAAAGGCGTCAAAAGGAGCGATTGACCTCAGCCCAAAGTTTAAGGAGCAGGCAAAGAAACCTGGCTCAAAAATAACTGTTAAAATCAGAGCAGGACGGCTAGAAGATGTGGCTGTTGGCTACGGGGATCCCAGACTTTTACTAACTCACCCAACCGACCTAGTTGCACGCAAAAGCGACTTTGTCTGTGAAAGGACGCTTATGATCCGCTCAAATAAGGCTGCATGCGATTTCTCACCAGAAATGATCCAAGCCCTACAAAACCCAAACCAGAAATTGAAAATAACCTTAACCGTTAAACCTGGCGAATAACCGCATCAATCCCCACCTGCCATTCGTGTGGAGCTGTCGGCTTAACAAGTCGGGCGGTTAAAATCTTTTCAATTTTCCTTCCAGTCTTTGCTACTGCTAATGAAAATCGTTCTTCTGCCCTTTCTAATGGCTGAGGTTCAGCAACAAAATCGTAGAAGTGAATGACGCCTCCCTCAGGTTTAAGGGTCTCACAGGCAGTGTCAACATAGGCAATAGCTTCAGCTGGAAGATTCATTATAACTCGATCAAAACTACCCACGAGCTTTCCTTTTACCAGTTTCTTAGCATCGCCTTGCAATAGGATCACTCTGTCTTGAACCTTGTTTAGGACTATGTTTTGTTTCAGGTAGTTGACTGCCTCTGGATTGATGTCTATGGCATAAACCTTAACCTGCGCATGTTTTTTGGCGATTAGAATAGAAAAAGGCCCTACCCCTGCGAACATGTCTAACACGAGTTCATTCTCCTTCACCTGATTTGAAACACGCTCGCGTTCGTAGGCAAGCCTTGGACTGAAGTAAACTTTTGCCACATCCAAACGATAAGCACATCCATGCTCGTGATAAACTGTTTCAGTTTCATTCGCTCCAGCAATGACCTCAAACTCTCTAACCCGATAGGGCCCACCGATAGCACTTGACTTTGCCAATACAGTGCGAACATTTTTGTGCATGGCTAGAAATGCCTCACCGACTTGGCTTCGGTATTGCTCAAGTTCTTTTGGGATTTCTACAACCGCTACTCCGCCAATTATGTCGATTGACTTCGGTAAGGAAGCGAGTAGGTGAGGGGGGAGCTTGCCCTCTAGGGCTTCGATAAGCGACTTGAGATATCTCTCTTTTGACACAAAATCAGCGGTTGCAACCTTGAACTCTTCAAGGCTTTTCTTCAGCTCAGCTAGGGCTTGGCCTGAAGGCGCCCGATTCAGGGGAATCATCACATATTCTCCGATTTGCTGCACGCGTAGATCCTTGTTGAAGAGCCCTAGCTTGCTGGCTGCTGAAATTGCCCTCTCAGCCAAACGGCGTTTAACTTTTAGACATGATCCTTCTAGCATTTACATGCCCCTAAACAACGCGGGATTAATTTTTGGCGGGCCCAGGGGGAATTGGACCCCCGACCTTTGGATCTCCCACTCAAGGCTAAGAGTCCACCGCTCTACCTGACTGAGCTATGGGCCCGGGTTATCGCTTGGCTTGATGAAAAGCCTAACTAATATTTTTTGCGTCATTAGATAAGCATAGAGGGTTCAGCATTTGGGTGAGCTTGTGTTCGTTGGGCTGGGCTTGAATAATGCGTTGGGCGTATCGCTAGAGGGGCTTGAAGAGGCGATCTCGGCGGATGCGGTTTACATTGAGCTCTATTCAAGTCCTATGCCCAAATTTTCGTTAGGGAAGTTGCAGGAACTTGTCGGGAAGCGGATCGCTATGCTTACGAGAAAGAATTTGGAAGATGAGGCGGGAAGACAGGTCATCGAGGATGCTAGGAGAAAGAAGGTTGTTTTATTTACGCCGGGGGATCCGATGATAGCTACTACCCATATGGCGCTTAGGATTCGTGCGGCTAAAGCTGGGATCAAGACGCGGATTGTTCATGGTGCTTCGATTGCTTCAGCTGCTCCTGGCTTGGCGGGGTTGCAGAATTACAAGTTTGGAAGGGCTGTGACTGTGGCGTATCCTGAGCCGGGATATATGCCTGAAACAGCCTACGATGTCATAAAGGAGAATAAGCGGCTTGGGCTGCACACGCTTGTTTTTCTTGGAGTTAGGGCGGATAAGCGCTACATGACCATAAAAGAAGCGCTTGAGTTTATTAGGACAATAGAAGAAAGGAGGCAAGAAGGCATCATCGTAGAGGACACGCTTGCCATAGGGATTGCTAGAGCTGGCGCAAAGAGGCCGATAGTGAAAGCAGGCTCGGTTTGCGAGTTAATGAGATATAAATTTGGAGAGCCGCCCCACATCTTGATCGTGCCTGGGGAACTCCACTTCATGGAGGCAGAGGCGCTTGTCGTACTCGCTGAAGCCCCTAAAGAAATCCTAAAAGGAGAACAAATAGATTAAATGGGAAGCCAGTTGGACGGGTAATTAGATGAGAAAGAGCAAAGTAGTATTGGCTTCAGGGACGTTCGATCTTCCTCATTATGGGCATTTGAAATTTCTTGAAGAGGCAAAGAAGGCTGGAGGAAATAACGCGAAGCTAGTTGTGATTGTTGCACGCGACTCTACTGTAGAACGGCTGAAAGGAGCCAAGCCCGTTATCCCGGAAAACCAGAGAAGAGCACTCATAGAGGCGTTGAAACCAGTTGATGTTGCGCTACTAGGCTATGAGGATCTGGATTATGCACGGGTTATTGAAAAGATTAAGCCAGATATAATTGTGGTTGGATACGATCAGAGGGCCATTGAAGATGGTGTGAAGAAAATTATTGCTGAGAAAAAATGGAAGGTCGATGTTGTGAGAGTAGGAAAGTTTGAGGCTGAGGCTTTGAACAGTTCATCTAAGATTAAGCGGAAGATCGTTGAGAGCTGGAAATGACGATTTTAACATGTACTTTGTCTCCGTCGTTTATTTTGAATCGGTCACGGATGTTGGTTGGTGCGATAACTTCGACTACAGTTGCGTCATAGTGGCTGCGCAGAGCGGTGACAACGGCGCCTTCCAATTTGTTATTGATTATTGCCCTGTAGCATCTGACCGTTCCGAATGTCCTCCCTCCGCTTTTGAAACCTTTAAGTTCTATGAAGGGATATGCGTCGAGCTCCTTTCTCGCCTGCAGGTCGATGTTCGACTTTAATCTAAGGTTAAGAGTCCCGGGGTAGGGTTCAAATCCGAGTTTTTCGAGGATTTGCTGGCGATATACCTTTTGGCTCAGGTAGTAGGCGCCTTCGCCTAAACCTGTGAATGCCTCACCTTCGATCGATATAACAGTTGGAGCGCCTGTTTCTAAGATAGAGCGCAGACCAAGCTGCACGTTCCTGAGCTCTTCGATACCAGCACCAGTGATCTTAATAAGTTCCCCACGTGCAATCATATGTCGCTCAACTAGACCAAGACGCTCAAGCTCGATTAAATGCCTTGAAACAGTCTGTTGAGCTATGCCCAACTTCTTAGCTAGGGTGGTTGTGGAAACATGGATCGCCCTCCCATGGGCGCCCATTTCAGCAAGCCGATACAATGTAAACCAAAGAATTGGTTTCAACGTGTCTTGATCGCCTCGTTAGCTGTCAAATGTGCTGCTCTGATTGGCTCTGGAATACGCCCCTTCTTAATGCAATGTAAAACGATGTCAATTGCTCTATTAAGACTCACCATATGTCCAACACTAACATAGATAGGCTTCCTTCCATTTTTTGCGAATACCGCTGCCCCGATAATGGTGTCTCCCTCAACAATTGGAGCCCATTTACCTGCAGATTCTTTAACCTCCCCGTATAGCAGACTCTTTGCCACTCCGATTGTTGGAATATGCGCGGTTACGCCTACATGGGTGGCTAGTCCACAACGGTACGGATGAGCCCATCCATGTCCATCGACTAAATACACGTTTGGTCTGAGTTTCAGTTTGTTGATTGCCCTGAAGATGACTGGTGCTTCACGAAATGAGAGCAATGTTGGAATATACGGGAATCTGGATTTCATGCGCGCCGTCTTAGTTTCTAGAACTTTCAGCGTATTCCAATCTAAGACTGCTGCAGCGGCAACCGCATACTCGCCTCGGTAGGCAGCATCTACACCGGCAACGTAGCGAAGAGTTGTTGGCAACCTATCCTCGGCGATTACACGCTTTGACAGGGCAAGCTGTAAACTACGAGCTTTTTTAACGGAGAATTCTTTGGGCTTTCTTAGCCTAGACAATTTTTGCTTTGACTCCCACGAACACTGGCCCTTTCACTGAAATAATTCTGTTTTTGCCTGTGACATAGCGTTGTGCAACATCGCTAATCTGGATGTTGACATCGCTTGGGAGCTTAGCCATCTTTGTTCGAACACTAATTATTTTAGGCCTGCCCACCCGTGCGGCTTGCTCAATCTCAGCTGCTGCCTGAGCGGCCACAGCGTCGAGATACCTGATTTTAGTTGAGATTCCTTTTTTCCGTGCTTCTTTGACAAGAGGCTTGTCTTCTAGTCCTTTGGCTGGGATTCCCAGTATGTTCCCGTCGTAGACGTACACTGAGTTGAGGGCGGCGGGACCTAGGAGTTTTGTGCCTACATCTGGCTCGTATACTGAAACTTCGAGTGTTCGTCCAAAGACTTTGCCCTTGAAAGCTGTGAACTCGCAGGGGCTTGGTTTTTTAGCGTATTTTATAGCGGTTTTTATGATGGCTTTTTGCAGTTTCTCGCCTTGGGGGGTCTTGGGTTGTTTGGCGATTTGAACCATGCTGGCTATCTGCGTATCCGACATAACCCATTCGGCATATTCGTATGGGTAGGCTAATCGCCGAATGTCAGTCTCTCCCTGTAGGAGCATTGCTACACGTTCTACGCCAATTCCCACATTTAATACTGGATATTCTATCCCATATTTTGCGAGGGCGATCGGGTTGTATATGCCGTAATCCACCACCTCAACCCATTGCTTCATCGCTGGGAAATAGACGAAGCCTTCGTATTCGGTTCCAGGTGCATAGTATCGGGATGTGACTTTCTTTTTGACGAATTTGAAACGTTTAAAGCCTAGTGGCTGAAGTATGGCTTTTGTAATTTCCTCGCCATCTTTTACATCGACTTCTTCGTCCATTACCACACAGCTGGCTACGTAGGAACTTCTTAGATGGGTGGCATCCTCCTGCTGTTCACGTCTAAACTTGTAATCGACCGAGAAAAGTTTGATGGGTAGCTCGGTTTTGTATTGTAGTGATTTAAGTGTATTAAACCAGGCACTGGTCATGTGGGAACGGAGGATCAGGGTTGAGGGCTGAGGCTTGAGAGCCGCGAACTCTGGGAAGACTTTTTCAATTACCGCGATAGCGTCAGCATCCGAGACCCCTAAAGATTCGGCGAGACTTTGCACTAGATCGTCTGAGTCGATCTCGCCCTTCTTGTATCTCCGTAGCACGGCTTGGAGTTTTTCGGTTTTTTCTGGAGTTAATGCTATACTTAGTTTCGCTAACTCCTCAGTCTTGTCTAGTCCGAGCCCAATTTCTGGGCGTGGAAGAGAGGCTAGGTAGTAGCATCTGTCTAGTATGATTGCAGCTTCAGGCCCGTACTGCTTATAGACTTCTGTCTCATCAACCACAAGAGGATTAAGTATCTCATTAAAACCTAATTTTATGAAGGCTTGACGGAATTTTTGCACAAGATCGAAGATCGGATGGGTTTTTCCAGCTTTGGCTGGAGCTGGTTTAGCACCTTTCTTCTTCGGTGGCAGAAGGCTGGCACTTTGAGCCCAAACTTTTTCAAAGCCTTCCCGTTCAACCCATTTCAAAATTTTATTTGGGTTCAGCTTACCCATCTTTATCCTCGCCAAACCGTTTTCTCTAATTTTTTAATAGATTTTTCAAGTAGGCTACGTCTCGCTTCTGTTGTGACATCTCCCCTCGTTTCTTCGATAAGTTTTCTGGCTACATCGATTTTTCTCCTTAATCCTTTAGCTATTACATGTGCATGTTCGAGAGTCATGAGCAGATTCTGTACATCTTCCATGACAACGAGGCATTTTTCCGCTGTTTTCAGATCTCCAACCCTTATCGAGTCTAGGGCCTTTCGCCTCAGTTCACCGACCATATCAGCTAATCCTAGAACATATGGTATGGAAGGTATGCCCAGTTCCTCAGGGCTTGGAAATTTATCTTCTGCAATGAAGTTTAGAAGGAGGGCGGCTTCAGCGAACTCTTGATACGCCGCATAGACTGCGCCGCTGTGGGCTATTTCGGGCCAGCCCTGCAACAGCTTATCCATACGGTCAATCTTCTTCTTAATTTGAACCAGCCTCCTCTTCGCACCAGCGTAATCGTTTCGATGAGTTGAGAGTATTGCTTCGGAAGATAAGCGGACAATTTCACGGGAAACTGCTAGAACCTCTTCCCTAACACGATCCTTCGCCTTTAGTTCAACGCGTATGTCATGGATAACCCGCTTTAGTGACATTGTGTTCCACTCGCCGAAAGAATGTTGAAACTAGGCTAACCTAATAGCCTTTTCCAGACGACTTAGCAACAAGACACGACTGTCAGCAGATTCATCAATGACTTTGTATCCAGTTTCGTCTGACAACTGTTTTGCAAATTTTTTTATCTCATCGTAAGTCGGCATATCTTCATATGTGAGCCGTATTCTAGAGTAGCCGACGTAAAAGAATGCTTTTGGCTCGACATAGATTGGGTTAGCTTTCTCGATGAGTTTGCCGTAGCCTTTTGGGTTCTTCAGATTATGGTTGCGGACTAGAGTTAGCCTCAGTACAGTTGGGCATTTGAAGCTTCTGAGAAGCTCTAATGTCTGGTTTAGTTTTTGCCAAGCGCTTGGAATTTGAGGGCGACAGGTTTCCCGGAATGTCTTCTCATCTGGTGAACAAACTGAGATATAGAGTTGAGTAGGCTCCCTCTCTAGACCTTCTAACGCTTTGGGAATTGTGCCGTTGCTGACAATAAACGTAGTCATTCCTTTTTTGTGAAATAAGCTCACTAACCCACCTAACATGGGATATAACGTGGGTTCGCCAGCTAGGCTAATGGCAACATGTTTTGGAACCAGGGATTCAGCGTGTTTCTTTTTATCAATATGTGTTTGAGCCTTGTATCCGCTTAGGATCCGTTGTTGGGCTTTAATGCAGCCTTCAACAATTTGCTCTGGTCCGTCCCAAGCCATCCTCCGAGTCTCGTTCCAGTTTACTCCTATGTCATCTGGCTGGGTTCTCCAGCAGAACACGCAATGCATAGTGCAATTGGCAACAGCAGGCGTCATCTGAAGGCAACGATGGCTTTGGATTCCATAGAATTTTTGTTTGTAGCATGTTCTTTCATGAACGAGGCTTTCATGTAGCCAACGACATTTCTTAACAGCAGAATGCCTTCCAACTATCTGGTATTTTTGTTTTCTAAGAGCCTGAGCTAGCTGCTTGGGAAGTGCTTGGCATTCACTTAAATTCCCTTGACTCTTCTTCGACTCCTTCTTTCGTGATAACCAGGAGATCTATACCATCTCCACTTGCTACATCCCGAGAAATAGCCGACTTAACTGCTCTTAACACAATTTCTTTGGCTTCATCAACTGTTAGCCCATCTTTATAGGCGGATTCGAGCACACCAACCGCTATCTCAGCGCCAGAGCCTACGGCTGCAAATTTATCTGGAATCAGCGAGCCTAAAGGGTCTAAAACATAGACGCTTGCACCATCGTCATCCATGCCTCCGACGATGGTTTGAGTTAGAAGTGGAAAATATCTGCTTGAGAAAAGCAGGTTTGACATAATTTTAGCAGTTGATTTGACCGAGATCGGTCTATTGTAATCAAGTTCGAATAGGTGGGCGTAGGCTTTTATCTCGTTGATTAGGATTTGCATGTCTGAAACAAGCCCTGCGCATGCAGCGCCTATGCTAGGAGTGATTTTGAAAACTTTTTTTCCAGCCTTGCTGAGCACGAGATACCCATATGACACCCGTTTTTCAGATGCCAAAACTACGCCATCTTCACAGACGACCCCAATAGTTGTGGCACCTGGAATCAAAGGCATTTCGGGTGCTTGAGCCAACCTTACGCCTCCTACTTCATGGGCTTTTATGCTGGGCGGCTATTAAAATCTTATACTTTTTCAGCCAATGGGATAAGCCAAAAATATCGCGGTTGATAACACTCTAATCCAAAGGAGGTTTGAGCTATGAGTTTCTTGCTGAGTGCTAATGACAAAAAAAGGATTATTGATGCTTTGAATGAGGATCTTAGCCGCGAGATAGGAGCTATAGTGCAGTATGTATACCATCATGTACTAGCTTCAGGCATGGAGAGCCCCGCAATAGCAGATCTCTTTGAGGAGACCTCGAAAGACGAGATGAGGCACATGGAAAAGCTTTCTGAAAGGATCGATTATCTAGGAGGCGTGCCCACCATAAAGATGGCTCCAGTCAAAACGGGCGGTGACCTCAAGAAGATGGTTCAAGATGACTTAGGCAGCGAAAATGACGCCATCAGACTGTACAAAGAACACATTAAACTCGCCGCGGAGATCGGAGACACGACCACTAGGCTGATGCTCGAAGAGATTCTAACCGACGAGGAAAATCACGCATACACATGGGAAACAGTGTTGGCTAAAAAGAAGTGACGTCAACTTCCAAATCTTTCCTTTTTTTAACCTAAAGCAAATCTCATATTCATAACTCTAAGTAGAGCTCAAAATCGAGGAGCATACATTGTCGCTGGAAGACTTAGCCTCAAAGGCGATGGCATACGCATCAAAACTGGGGGCGCGCTATGCAGATATACGGATCGAAAAATCTGTAGGCGAGAGCTTTCTACTGGAAAATGGCAAAGTTGAACATGTAGCTGTAGGAACAGATGAAGGCGCTGGAATAAGGGCATTAACTCATGGCGCTTGGGGTTTTTATGCAACTTCAAAGCTCACAGAAAATGATGTTTTGAAAGCAGTCGAGCTGGCTGTAAAGCTAGCGAAAGCATCAGATACGCGGATTAGAGAAGTAGTTAGGCTTGCTGACGTGAAAGTAGTCGAAGACAAAGACATAGTTAAAGTGAAGCAAAAGCCTGAGGACTATCCCCTCGAGGAACGAGTTAAACTTGCGAAAGACTGCGATTCGGCTATGCGAAAAACAAGCGATAGGATCCATAAGGCGGCTGTAGCCATAGGAACGGATAGACTCCTAAAACTCTTCCATAGCACTGAAGGCACTCGCATAAGCTACGATTATTCGAAAAGCTACATAAGACTCGAGGCTATCGCGCATCAGATCGGATTAACCGAATCCGTAGGTCGTGAAGAAGGCGGTACTGGCGGAGTTGAGAGAATCATAGAGCCGGACCCTATAGAGATTTCTGAAAATATCGCAAAGAAAGCGATTGCACTTTTGAAAGCCCCCACACCATCAGCAGAGAGGTTACCAGTGATTTTGGATCAGGACTATGTGGCGCTACTTACTCATGAGATTCTTGGGCATCCATCCGAGGCGGACAGAGTGCTTGGGCGAGAAGCGGCTTGGGCGGGGGTGGCTTGGTGGAAGGGCATGCTCTATCAGCAGGTAGGCTCAGAGTTTTTGAATGCGTCAGATGACCCTCGGATTGAGGGGGGCCTAGGCTATTACAGATATGATGATGAGGGAGTTCCAGCCGAGGAGAAAGAACTGATTAAAGGCGGAATTCTAACTAACCACATGCATAGCCGTGAAACAGCCGCAATTTTCGGGGTGAAACCAAATGCGGGTATGCGCGCCTCATCCTATCGCTTTGTCCCTTTGATTCGGATGAGCAACACCTTCATCAAGCCTGGCGACTGGACTTTTGAGGAAATGCTGGAAGATGTACATCGAGGGGTCTACGTGGTAGGTAACAAGATACCTAGCATCGATATGAGGCGATATAATTGGCAGATTAGCGCCCAATGGGGTTTCATGATAGAGAAGGGCGAGTTGACAAAACTTTTGAGAGATGTCACGGTGGCAGGCATAGCGCCTGAATTCTTTAAGTCAATTGATGCCGTTGGAAAAGATTTTCAGATCAGACCAGTCCCAAGCTGCGGCAAGGGAGATCCAATGCAGGGATTACATGTAGGAAACGGTGGGCCGCATATTCGTGGGATTGCGATAGTTCAAGGCACTAGGAGTACTTAATATGGTTGAGATGGAAATTGCTTGCTCGAATGCTTTGAAGATTGGCAAAAGCCTTGGGCTCGATGAAGTAGAAGTTTACGCGCTGAATAAAGAGGTTCTAACGATTCGAATTGCGAATAGCCAGATCGTTGAGAGTAAAGGTATCAGAGATCGAGGCATTGCGATTCGCGTAGTTAAAAATAAAGCGATAGGATCAGTTACAACGACCAATCTGGCCTCAGATAATCTGAAGAAGAGTCTTGAGTACGCGTTAGCTTCGGCAATTATTCGTGGACCAGCTGGGCATTGGACATCGCTACCTAAACCTAAGAAGTGCGAGAAAGTCCCAGAGTGTTGGGATCAAAGGATTTCAAGGTTGACAGAAGATGAGGCAGTTGTAATTGCATCTAAAATGCTGGACTCAACGTTAGGGAGCGGTGCGAAGATAAAAGATGTATCCGGAAGTCTGAACGTTGTCCGTGAAAATGTGCTGATCACAAATAGTCATGGATTAAACGCTGAAGAAGAAGCTAGCTATGTGCTTGGCACAATTACTGCCGAAGCTAGAGATGGGTCTGCGGTTGCGAGCGGATTCTGGTTTGATGGCGCTCGAATTCTTTCAGAGTTTAATGCTGAACAAGTGGGAATTAACGCAGCAGATATGGCTTTGAAATCACTTGAACCCAAACGCATTAACGAAGATAGTTATAGTATCGTGCTAACACCACTTGCCTTTAGTGAAGTCTTAGCCTTCGTATTCTCATCCCACTTCATTTCCAAGGGTTATCAGGATAGAGTTAGTTGTTTTTATGGAAAATTGGGCAAGAAAATCGCGGATGACAGCGTTACGGTATATGATGACCCTCGAGTCGCAGGCGGACTTGGAAGCAAGAGTTTTGATGATGAAGGAGTTCCGAGTAGAAGGACCCCTCTCATAGAAGAGGGGATTTTCAAGAACCTTCTCTATGACACTTTCTACGCAAGCAAAGACAAAACACAGAGCACTGGAAACGCCGTCAGGATGGGCAATCCGATAGGTAGAAGTTATGATCCTATACCCTTCCCTGTCCCCCATAACATTGTCATTAAGCCGGGCAGTTATTCGATGGAAGAGCTAATTGAGGAAACAAAGCATGGGATTCTTGTAGGTAGGCTTTGGTACACATATCCAATTAACCCAGAGCGGGGCGACTTCTCAACGACCGCTAGAAGCGGTAACTTCCTAATTGAGAATGGTGAGATCAAATATCCGGTTGGGATGATGCGGATCTACGACAACCTACCTAGATGGCTTATCAATGTTGGAGGAATTGGAAAAGAAGCTGTTCAAGCAATGGCGTGGCATGCGCTTCCAACTATAACCCCTGCGGTTAAAATTGAGGGCGTAAAGGCTGCTCCCGCCTCATAAAAAAGTAGATATTATTATGGTGGATGTTCCTAAACCGTTTAATGGTGATTACGATGGGGATCATACCTGATGAAGTCAAGGAGCATTTGAAAAAAGAGCTTGAACAAGCGATGGTAGATGAGGTCAGAGTTGTTTTATTTACGCAGGAGATAGAGTGCCCTTTTTGTAAAGAAACGAGAGAGATTGTGGAGGAAGCTGCAAGTCTCTCGCCAAAAATCAAGGTTGAAGCCTACGATTTTGTGAAACACGCTGAAAAAGTTAAGGAATTTGGAATTGTCAGGATTCCAGCTATCGCAATTGTCGGCAAAAGGGATTATGGAATAAGATTTTATGGAATTCCCTCTGGCTATGAGTTCACAGCATTTATACATGACATTATAGATGTCTCAAAAGGAACCACCAGTCTTTTGGATACAACAAAGGCGAAATTGAAAACAGTAGATAGGCCAATTCACATTCAAGTTTTTGTTCTACCCACCTGCCCCTACTGCCCAAGCGTTGTGAGGACTGTGCACCAGTTTGCAATTGAGAACGAGTTGATAAAGGCGGATATGATTGAGGCCTCCGAGTTCCCGCAGCTGACACAGAAATATGCTGTGATGGGCGTGCCTAAGACAGTCATCAACGAGAAAGTCGAGGTTCTGGGAGCTGCTCCAGAAGAACGTATGGCTGATAAAGTGTTAGAGGCACAAAGGGCATCTACAGATATGCCAACAGTAGTCTAATACCAGGTTCCCTTAAAATCGAGGATTCAACTAAGGTTAATATTGGATGCCTCTTGTGAGTACTAATTCCTTTGGATGCTTTACACCCACAACTTCGTTGACAAAATCGGCCTTTTCTATAAGCTCCTTAGGAGCGTACCTTCCTGTTAGGACAACATCGGTCTTCTTTGGAATTTTATCCAGGAATTTTATTACTTCGTCAACATCTAAAAGTTTGCAGTGCACAGCCAAGTTTACCTCATCCAAAACTAGAAGATGAGGCTTTTTTTCCTTGAGTACCTTCTCCGCAAATTTTAAGCCCTCTTTTGCCAGTTTCTTGTCTTTCTCCCCCAGCGTTCCTAATCCTTTCCAACCTTTTCTGCCAAATAGGTAGATTTCATAGTAGGGGGAAAGTCGCTTCATTATTTTATATTCTCCAGTATTTTTCCACCATTTCAGAAACTGGATGATCACAACTTTGCGCTTGTGACCGATAGACCTTAGGGCCAAGCCTAAAGCATTTGTGGTCTTTCCACCACCAGTACCCGTATAAAGGTAGATATATCCCACAGTCTCCGACCTATTGGACAGTATAGTGCCGGACAGCCGCCTGAATATTCGGCGGCGCGGTGTAAAATTGTATTTCACCCCTGGTTTCCTTCCTCATCTTCCAATTCTCTCCGATCTAATTGAAATGGACAATAGACACTTAGCTCCTAAAGTTAGCCTGGGAATGGGCAAGTTTTAGTTGGGCAACCACCCGCATACTCTGATTCTGCAGCCACAAATTGTTTCTCCTCAGTTTTTATTTCTCCAATGTATAGAACTTGCTCTGGCTTGCTTCCATACCTGAATATGGTGACTCCCTTACATTTCAGTTTCCAAGCAAGCTCGAAAATCTTTCGGACATCTTCAACGCTCGCCTCGGAGGGCAGGTTAACTGTTTTTGACACTGCGTTGTCGGTATACTTTTGGAAGACGGCTTGCATTCTAACATGCCATTCTGGCGGAATATCCAAAGCTGTAACAAAAAGGCTTTTAGCATCTTCAGGAACCCTCTCGATCTTCTGAACCGAACCTGTTCTCGCTATTTCTTCCAAGAGTTTGGCGCTGTAGAACCTTCTTTCCTTTGCAATTATCTCGAACAAGGGATTAGTTTCGAAAAGTCGGGTTCCGCCTAAAACATTTCTGATGAAGGAAATTGCAAAGATTGGCTCAATCCCGGAAGAGCAGCCTGCGATTATGCTTATGCTTCCTGTTGGCGCTATGGTTGTTACTGTAGCGTTCCTCATAGCCCGATACTTGTCTTTCCAAATACTTTTTTCAAAGTTCGGGAAAAAACCTCTTTCTTCACCAATCTCTGCAGATTTCTTATGAGCTTCTTCTTCAATAAATTTCATTAACTCTTCAGCGAGTTGCAGAGCTTTTTCAGAGTTGTAGGGAATCCCAAGTTTTATGAGCAGGTCGGCAAATCCCATAACACCTAAGCCTATTTTTCTGTTGCCTTTGGTTATCGCCTCTATTTCTTTCAAACGATACTTGTTTACGTCTATAACATTGTCAAGAAAGTGAACAGCATTTCTCACTGTTTCTCTCAGTTCTTCCCAGTTAATTTTTCCATCTTCAACCATCCTTGAAAGGTTTATCGAACCTAAATTACAGGATTCATAGGGAAGCAACGGCTGCTCTCCACAAGGATTCGTCGCTTCTATCCTTCCAATTTCCGGAGTTGGGTTATGTCTGTTAATTTCATCGATAAAAACCACTCCGGGGTCTCCGCTCTCCCATGCGGACTTCGCCATCAAGTTCCAAACATCTCTGGCTTTAAGCTTCCGCACTTTCTCTTTGTTTCGCGGGTTGATCAACCAGTATTCTCCGTTTTCTTCAAGAGTTTTCATGAACTCATCAGTGACAGCAACCGAAATATTGAAGTTTGAAAGAATTCCCGGCTTTTGTTTGGAAGTTATAAACTCAATAATATCCGGGTGGTCAACCCTTAGAATTCCCATCATAGCGCCCCTTCTTTTTCCTCCAGCCTTTATGATCTCAGTAGCCATATCAAAAACCCGCATGAAACTTACAGGACCAGATGCAACGCCCTTAGTTGATCTGACGATATCTCCACTTGGTCTTAGCCTAGAAAAGTCGAAGCCGACTCCTCCGCCAGTCTGTTCAATTAGCGCCATGTTTTTTACTGTTGTGAAAATGCTTTCCAGAGAATCCTCAACAGGTAAAACGAAACATGCTGATAACTGGCCGATCTCTGTCCCTGCATTGAAAAGGGTTGGAGAGTTAGGGATAAATTTAAGCCCCGCCAGCATTTCATAGAAAATCTTTTCGTTTTCCCCTTGGTCTCCGCCATATTTTCCGTCAATTTCGGCTATGGCTTTGGCGATTCTCATGAACAGTTGAGCTGGAGTTTCTATGATTCTTTCAGTCTCATCTTTCAAAAGGTATCTTTTCTTTAAAACTTCGAGAGCGTTTACTGTTAGCTTGGGTGCTACTATTCCAAGCTTCTCTTTTAATTCTCTTATTTCCTTTTTCTTCTTCCTGTAATCTTGATATTCCGCTGCAACTTTGGCGTAGCCATTTTTCTTTAGAACTTCGATGACAAGGTCTTGGACATCTTCAACCGATGGGATTCTTTCCTCAAACTTTTCCTCTAAAAGCTTAACCACTTCGCTTGTTATGCTTTCAGCCCTTTCTCCGTCCTTAAGTTCAACTGCGATGAAAGCTTTGTGAATCGCGTCCCTAATTCTGGAGGAATCAAAATCGACGATTCTTCCGTCTCGCTTCCTTATTTTAGCGATAGGCATAGGCTAATCATTTCAAGATTAATTAAATGATGATATAAATTCGCCCTTAGAACTATGTTTAAAGGTGCGCCTAATGCCTCCCCCGAGGACATTGCGTCAGATCCTTAACAAACTCGTTTGGGATGAGCGGGAAAGGCTAGTGGAGTATGAGATCACGTTCATCCATAGAGGAGCGCCCAGAGACCGTATGACTGTGCCATGCAGCATCATCACCAAGATTGGTCCATCATGGTTCACCTATAAAAGCAGGGAAGAGGAAGCCATAATCCCATTTCACAGGATTATAGAAATTAGAAATGTGAAGACTGATCGACTCCTATGGGGTAAGAAGCCTTGAGACAGCCTTTTTCAGATGTTCGAACTGTCATGTCTGCTGATGAGCTGATTGATCTGGCGTTCAGCCGTGCTTCTAAGGTCGAAGTTAAGGTTGCTAAGCGTGTTCCAACCATTGTAAAGGTTAAGCGAAAGGAGACAGCGCGCATCACTTCTGTGAAACATGTCTTAGTAGACCGCCTTATGAGGACGGTCGAGGATATGCCCATGCTTGGAGACCTTCATCCGTTTTACCGTGAGTTAGCCGATGTCCTAGTTGGAGTGGATAGGCTTAAGAAAAGTCTCGGGGCATTAAAATGGGCGGCTGAAAAGATAGGTGAGATAGCTGACCAATGTATTTGGGGGATGCGTGGAGCAAAAACAATAACCGCCGCAGCTAACATTAGAAGAGAAGCCTACGGCAGAATAGCCTCAATTATTAAACAGATTTCAGGCGAGCTTGATTTTCTACAGGAAGCCCGTGAGAAGCTAGTGGAACTCCCCTCAATCGACCCTGAAATGGCTACAATTGTTGTCGCAGGCTATGCCAACGTGGGAAAGAGCACCTTTGTGAAGGCAGTCTCAACGGCTAAGCCCAGAGTAGCTGCCTATCCCTTCACTACAAAGGAGGTCATAGTGGGGCATAGAGATACAGTGCATGGAAGATGCCAAATTATTGACACCCCGGGACTGCTGGACAGACCCCTAAGCGAACGAAATAAAATGGAGTTACAGGCAATCACAGCCCTAAAACACTTGGCAGATGCCATCGTATTTATGGTGGATCCCTCGGAAACCTGCGGCTACCCCCTCAATAGCCAGGTAAACCTCTATAGAGAAATCCTAGGCGAGTTTAAGGATGTGCCCATACTCAAAGTCCTGAATAAGATGGATATCGCCAGCCAGTCACAGGTTGAAGAAGCCAAAAAAGGCTTGAGCGGAGATTTGTTTGAGGCGGTTAGTTCACAGAAGAAGGGGACCGAAGAAATCTTCGAGACAGCATTAAAACTAGCACTAGCTTAGGGAGCAGTTAACCAGCCCTATTCCATTACAGGCGATTGTAGCTGGTTTACCCTGTTCACCGTCTACCTCAAATTTTGCCCCAACTATTTTCTCAGAAACATGAATGCAGGTGATTGTGTGCAAGGTCAACTCGCTCACTCGAATCTTCGAATACCCGTCTGCCAGCGCCATGTAGACGATTAGCTGATCGCCCAGATGCCTATCCACAGGAGCCTTTGTCCTCAGCTGGGCTAGGAGTCTCATTGCAGCTTCTCTTCCAACTTTTTCTGCGGGTTTCCCTAACGTTCCCAAGCTATCACTCCCAACAATAGCGCCTGAGGAGAGCTCTGCAAACAAGATGATTCCGCAGCCCACATCAATCGCGCATTTAGAGTATCCGGCTTGAAGATTCTCTAACCCAATCGAAATGTTCCCGTAACCCTTCTCTTTGAGAGCTTGTTCCGCGCTCCTAGCCATCCGCTCAACCACGTGAGAAGGCAACCTCGAGCTATATGAGAGCCCGCTGATCCGCTTAACCTCGCCGAAGTCGGTCAGTACAATTGGCTGGAGTTTTTTCACGGGTTCTACAGAAGCCTTAACCACGCCTCCGCCCCGCGGATAGAAGCCTCTGCAAATGAGCGTTACATTCCCCTTCAAACCCATTTTGCTGAGCATAGGAAGCAGAACTCCTTGGAGATAGTCAACGGCAGGAGCCCAAGGCGCATTTGTCCCGCCCCGAACTTCAACAGAAACTCTACCAGGGGAAAACGCCATCGCAGGCATCAAGCTCTGAAGAATCAAAGTTGTGCTAGCAGCGGTTCCAGCATCAAAAATGAGATCTCCAGCCTTCGGAGATTTCGGATAGAAACTAACCTCCGAGGACCCGACCTTCAATCCTCTGACTTCGGCATCCTCGACCTGCGCCACTGCCTTTACTGCAGTTGCATGTTGGGTTCGCAGACCAGAGGGAGAACGCTTCGCTCGGATATTATAAATTCTAACTGGCTTTCCAGTTACGGCGGAGAGAGATATTGAAACACGTAGAATCTGTCCCCCGCCTTCCCCATAACTTCCGTCAATAGCAATTTCCGAGATACGGTTTACCTCCATTTTCTCAATTTCTCTAAATACAAGAAGGCTTTAAAATTGTAAGTTAAGATACCGAGCAGGTCGCTTAAATGGTATTTGTTTATTCTGAGAATAGAGCATCGGCCTGGTTTTCCACAGCATTTGATGATAACTTGAGAATTTTTGGCACAACGTTTTCGGTCAAAAACAGAGCCGAAGCATTACAACTCCTTTTAGCGCGTTTATCACTTGGCGCAACCGTTACCGGAGACCTTAAGAATAGTCATTTAGATTTTGCTAAGAAAGTTGTGGATACGCTAGAAAATCTGTTAGAGGGCAAGCCAGCGAAGCCAAGCTTTATTCTGGCACTAAATGAGCTCCCCCGCTTTACTCAAAGAGTCTTAAATATAGTTTCACGTATTCCATGTGGATACGTTACAACTTACAGCGAACTCGCAAAGGCTGTGGGCGGAGGCAGGGCAGCCCGCGCAGTGGCCAAATCCGTCGCCACCAATCCGTTTTTACTATTAATCCCATGCCATCGAGTAGTACCATCAGACCTAATGATAGGTAATTATGCCCTAGGCAAAACAGTGAAACTTGATCTCATCAAAAGAGAGGCGAACAAAAACGCCAAGCCTAAAAGCATAAAATGCGACGCCAGCACTCTGAAGTTGCTTCCAGCTTGGAAGTTGCTTGAATCCAATATCCCTTTGATTTAATGTTCGCATGACAAAAGACTCAAGCCATAGCAACGCATAAATCAAAATCTAAAGTTTACTAATCCAATGATGGAGACGAAAAATTGGAAAGACTTGGTTTGGTAATCGCCACAATTACTCTTCTCTGTCTAACAGTATTTCCAACAAACATAGTTAAAGCAGGATCAGGCCCTACTACAACCGCATACCTAGCCATAAACCCTGTTACTGTAGATGGAAAGTGGACGAACTCCACTGAGTGGGCGGATGCGGCGGAAGTTAAACTGTTAGTTGTCCAAGGTTCGGGCGTAGCATACATGCGGACAAAACATGATCCCAACCACCTTTACATCTTAGTCGATGTTCTCTCTGACGTGAGCGGAGAGGGGGGAGACTACTGCGCGCTATATGTGGATGGCAAACATGATGGCGGCGCAGCCCCTCAGGCAGACGACTTCATCCTACTGGAAAGATGGGGGGGTCCCACAATGTTTAACACACTTTACGCAGCAGGTGGCGGAGGTACGTGGGGCGGCTGGGAACCCACAATCCCATCCGAATTTGAAGGACGTACTTCAGTTAACGCTGTAGACGACCCATATTCAACCGTATCGCACGTAATCTACGAGTTTCAAATACCGCTGAGAGTTCTCAACGCCACCAACATTGGATTCTACGTTGTAGTATACGATAATGTTCCAGTTAACCAACTGACTTGGCCAATGGCATCAGAGTCAATTCCAAACGACTGGGGAAACATATCGATCTCAAGCGTCGTAATCCCAGAATTCCCAGCCGCTCAGATAATCCTCTTCGTCATTCTGGCGGCAACAGTCGCGCTGTTTAGAGTGCCAGTTAAACCAAGGAAATTTTCATAGTGCTACGCCTTCCTATACTGTGAAGCATTCGGCTAAAGCGCACGGGTTGGCCTCATACCTTTGTTCGCGTCCTCGGATCATTAATAGCAGACGCTTTTGGCATACGATTGGGGGTAACAAACATGGAGGAACGTACTCAAACACCGCTCCAGCGGATGTTTACCAGCGTAGTGGAAAAGTACGATCTGCTCAATCGCCTACTGAGCTTGGGACTTGACGAGCTTTGGCGTGAGTCTTGTGCTAAAGAATGCGCGTCTAGCGGTGTTTTACTTGATCTCTGCTGTGGAACAGGTGATCTTACATTGCATATCTCAGAGCACGCATCCCCAGGAGCGCAAGTAATTGGACTTGACTTCAGCGAAGTGATGCTAAATAAGGCGGTAAATAAAAAGGCTGAAGCGAAGGGGAAAAAACCAACCCAAATCAGGAGTAAGCAAGCAAAGATCGGGGTGGGTACATACAACATAAATTTCATCCATGGGGATGCAGCTCACCTCCCTTTTAAAAACGAGTGTATTGACCGAATAGGTATCTCCTTCTCCTTCCGCAATCTTGTCTATAGAAATCCCATAGCGAAAGCCTGTGTGAGAGAAGTACTAAGAGTATTGCGCCCCGGAGGAAAGTTCGTATGCATCGAAACCAGCCAGCCAAGATGGTTCCCCTTGAGGACTCTGTATCAATTATACCTCAGAAAAGTTGTACCCCTTGTCGGTGGACTTATGTCGGGATGCAAAAACGCCTACCGCCACCTCGGAATGTCGGCAGCGAATTTTCCTCCTGCAGAAGAGATTGCGGAAATGCTGTTAAGCGCTGGATTTCGAGAAGCATCATTCAAACATATGGCTTTTGGAGTAGTTGCAATGCATATTTGCGTAAAATAGGCTTTTACCGTCTGAAGTCGGCTATTAAGCCTTATTTGATTTTAGAAAAATGGATCAGGCTTCCCAGTCTAGAAGCCTCTTCTGTCCTCAATTTTCTTGATGTCGGTCAGGTCTTGTGTTACTTCCATGGTTTCCAAGCATTTTCCATTTTTGTCTCTTACTGCGAAAAAGCCTATTTGCATAATTCTCAGCCGAATCACTCAATGCTCTTCTCCCTTTATCTTCCTAGCAAGAGTCTTACCTAATTCAATGATTTGATTGACATCGTTCTCAGTTGGCGGACCGTTTATTTCAACCGCTCCAACAACTTCAATCTTTGCGGGCCCAAGAATTTCCTGAAGATGCTTCACCGCGCCTCCACTCCAACCATAAGAACTTAAAACAACTCCAAACTTTGTCGGTGGCCGTAACACCTTGACTAAGTAACTTGCGTAAACGGCTAGAGGATGCGCCCCACCTAACACTGTCGGCGCCCCCAACACAATGGCTCTCGAGTCAACGAGATCCTTCGCTAAATCGCCTATGTCAGAAAAAGACAGATTATACATTGCGATCTCGATGCCTTCAGAAGCTAGCGTTTCGGCAATTGGTCGAATCATTTTCTCTGTGCTGTTCCACATAGTCACATAAGCGATAGTGGCTTTTGGTCTAGTTTCTCCGTTTACCCATTGGCTGTACGCCTTAAGAATGCGGTCAGTGTTCCTATGTATCGGTCCATGACTCGGCGCGATCATTTGAATTTCCAAACTCTTTATCTTTTCCAAAGCATTTTGGCCCATGGTTCTGAACCGCATCATTATCTCGCCAAAATATCTCTGCGCGTGACTGAGCAGATCTTCTGCTTCGTCATCGTAGAGTCCCTTCGCCAAATGCGAACCAAAAAAATCACATGAAAAAAGAATCTTATTTTCCTGTAGGTATGAAAACATCGTTTCAGGCCAATGCAACATAGGTGCTTCGATGAAGCGAAGAGTCTTGCCGCCGAGATTTATGGTTTCTTGGTCATGAACTACTCTTATTCGTTCTCCTGGCACTTTGTAGAATATTTGCGCCATTTCGGCGCCTTTGCTGGTGGTCACCAGTTTGGCTTTGCTATTTATTGACATAATGTATGGAATGGAGCCCGCATGATCAGGTTCGGCATGATTCATTATCACATAATCGATGTCGGCGGGACTTACGACCTTACTGATTTTTTCTTCCAACTCCTTTTCAAAACCTGGGTTTGCTGTGTCAATTAATGCCTTTTTCTCCGCGCCAATTATCAGGTACGCGTTATAGGTTGTTCCATTCGGAAGCGTGATTAAAGCATCAAAAAGTCTTCGGTTCCAGTCTCTGATTCCTACCCAGTAGACATCTTTCGAGATCTCGGAAATAGTCCGCCAACTCATCTTTTTCCATCCTCTAACATATTATGCACGCGCACGCCTATACTTTTTTGAGAACAACACTTAAAGCAACTGCGTTATTGTGTTTATTGTGTTCATTTTAGGGTGCTACTATGGAGCTGTTGAGCACAAACGTAAACCATGCGAAGCTTCGGGGAGGCTCTATATTATTGCACGGAAGCTGCGTGCCTATAGAAGCCCCGCGAGTCTTCGAAGAATTCAGCAAGGGGCGGGTTCCGCTTCAAGTTTGCCTAGAGAAGGAACATATGGACAAAGTGGGATTCAAATTAGCCACCATACTCATGGCTTCGAAGCCTAAAGAAATAAGCGTCCTAACCATAGACGGATCTCCCCACTGCGTTCAACTTCACTTAGCTGTACAACAAGCGAAAAACATGACCAAGTCGAAGGTGAGAGTTACGCACTATATTGTTGAACACGACGAATTAGTCAAGGTATCTCCTGAGGCTGTGAAAACTGCCCGCCATCTATCCCAAATTGAGAAGCTTTTAAGCAAACGAAAATCCTAACTCTCATAATAATTATCTATCCGATTGTATTTGGAGAAATGCAGCGGTCGTGGTCTAGACTGGTCTAGGACAGGAGACAGTTGAAAACTGCCTGAACCCTCCAAGCTCCTAACCCGGGTTCAAATCCCGGCGACCGCACCATTTAATGGCATATTCTTAAGCTCACAGTCTTCTGAAGATTAGTGCTATTATCATGCCGGCTGCGAAGCCTCCGATGTGCGCCCAGTATGCTACTCCGCTTGAAATTTCCGCTGTCAAAGTTAGCATACCTGAGAAGAGTTGAAGTATAAACCAGAAGCCTAAGAGCAATATTGCTGGGATTCTAGTCATGAAGATCCATCCCGCGATTATAAGTGTTAGAACTCTAGCTCGGGGGTAAAGGATGAAGTATGCGCCTAAGACTCCTGAAATGGCTCCTGACGCTCCTATAGTTGGAATCATGAGATCATTGGTAGTTGCCACATGGGTCAAATCTGCGATTAGCCCGCAGAAACCATAGAACAATAGAAACCTTAGATGCCCAAACGCATCTTCCACATTGTCGCCGAAAATAAAGAGATAAAGCATGTTTCCTCCGATGTGAACGATTCCGCCATGTATAAACATCGATGTGAGCAAAGTGTAAAGCTGCTTACCTTGAAGAATTAAGGCAGGCCTCATGCCGTAAGCAAGGGTCATCGCGTCCATTGACCTAGTGATCCACATGAAAACATAGACCAGTATGTTAACCAAAATTATAATCCTAGTGACAAAGGGGGTTGTTCTAGAAGGGTTTTCATCTCTTAGCGGAATCAAGTTTCTCTACCGTAGGCAAGATGTAATCCAGTCCTTTATTGTTTGCTTTGATAAGAGGTTTTTGCGAGTCGTTTAGCAGGCAGTCCGATGGCTTTTTCATACTCATTGATCAATCGCGATGTTACTGTCCACGTATCAAGCATTTCTGGATCGAAACATACAGTTTCATCTACAAGTTTCAATAGCTCACCAGCAAAATGACCTCTTGGAAAACCGCCTACAATTGCTATAGGCTTCTCTTCTTTGACCAGCTTAGCCACGGCTTCGTCCAGTTGCATAAGTTTGCCCAGCCGGGTGAAGGCAATCGTATATGTTGGCTTTAATTCAGTGAGGAGCTGGGCGATTGACTGCTTTCTTATCATCATGAGGGGTTTTCCAGTTGGCGGGATTTTGCCGAGTTCGAATAACTGTTCCATTAGCCCCACAAATCGGTTGTAGTTTCTGGGCAGTCGGGCTTGTGGGTCCACATCTATTACATGGTCGTCAATGGTGTGCACATAGGTTTGAAGAAATCCCTCTTTGTTTAATGGGGATCCTAACGCCTCAAGTAAGGTGAAGTGTACGATGTCGGGCCTTCCACGTTTTCCCGAATTTTTTAGTTTAATCATCGCTGAGTGATGGTACGATCTATCTAACAGGATTTTGCTAGGACTTTTCCCTCTTCTCTTAACGTCTCTTTGAATAGCTGGATCATCCCATATGCTTTTTGGCACCATCTCTAACGCTGACTCGGCAATTATGAGGATAAGCATAATCATCCCTGTTGCATAGAAAAAGTCTATTTGCAGAGAGATTTAATGAGTATTTAAAAATTGATTTAAACTTCCATAGGGCAAAGGAAACACTATGGTAAGTCGACGAGGAAGACAGGCAAGCATCAA